>Ga0182015_10001218_pt1 | contig 34838 bp, 31 predicted proteins | sample 712P3MmetaG_FD_120478 | JGI IMG/M metagenome (GOLD analysis project Ga0182015, IMG submission 120478) | Permafrost microbial communities from Stordalen Mire, Sweden - 712P3M metaG | ecosystem: Environmental > Terrestrial > Soil > Wetlands > Permafrost | place: Sweden: Stordalen | collected...
GAACGCATGCTGGAAGAATCGATCGAATATGCGGAGCAAGATTTCGCTGAGCGCCAGCTAATCGAAGCACGTACCGAATCGGAAGCCATCCTGGCCGCCACAGCCAAGGCTTTCGCTAACCCACAATCGGCGGAGATTCCACGCGAAGAGCGTTTGAATATTGAAGCTTCAGTAGCGGCGTTGAAAGAAGCTTCCGGCGGCTCGGATTATAAATTGATTCGTAAACGCATCGACGAACTGAACCACGCCACCGAACACCTTGCGGAATTGCTGATGAATTCCGCGGTCTCAACGGCGCTAGAAGGCCGCAAGCTGGCCGAAGTATGAAATTAGACCGTGTTGCGATGGAGGTAAGAAAAAATGGGCGGCAGTAACCCGTATATCGACGAAGTCAAATACAAGCCCGCCACACAGAAATACAAAGTTACATTCCTGCCAAGCGGCAAGACCGTCGAAGTCGATCCGGAAAAAATTCCTTACGGCCACAACGGCATTCCAGGCAGCATCCTGGACATCTCCGAAGGCTTCAAGATGGGCCTCGATCATGCCTGCGGTGGCGTGTGCGCCTGCTCAACTTGCCACGTAATGGTCAAGCAGGGCCTTGAGTCCTGCAACGAAGCTACGGATGCAGAGCTAGATGAACTGGACGAAGCCCCCGGCATCACCCCTAAATCGCGCCTCGGTTGCCAAACCGTGCCCGACGGTACCACCGACATCGTCGTGGAAATTCCGGAGTGGAATAAAAACTACGCCAAGGAAGCGGACCACTAATCTGAGGAGTGTTGAATCATGCCGCCAAGCTTCGACTGGGACGATCTGGAAGACATTGCCATCGCACTGACCGACAAGTATCCGGACGTCGATCCGCTAACGGTGCGCTTTACGGACATGCATAAATGGATCACGGAACTTCCGCTTTTCACCGGCGACCCGGCAGCGTCCAACGAAGCCAAGCTCGAAGCCATCCAGATGGCCTGGCACGAAGAATTCGAAGACCGCCAGAATTAGCGGCGATTCGCAGATTCTTGTGAGTCGCCTTGTGCATTCGCTGCTTTTTTCCTATTCTAGCTAGGTTCCCCTTTCCACACCTGTGGCGCTATGGTGCAACGGTTAGCACGCGGCCCTTTCAAGGCCGAAATACGGGTTCGATTCCCGTTAGCGCTACCAAAACCAACGTACCAACGTGAAGGGCAACTTGAAACTCCCGCCCGCACGTCGTAACGAACCTCCTAACGCTGATTGCAACTCGCCCCTAAGCATCTGTTCAACACCGAGTCTGCTTCCTATCTGTGATCTTGTAATCCGAAGGCGGACTCTTCCGTGGCCAGGCTGCTCGAGTCAAAAACGCGCGATCTCGCTGAACTCACGATCGCGTTTGCCCTGATCCAAATTGCTGAGTGGGTACCCAATCCCCTTCAGCGCGTTTTATTCTGGACAACGTTGGCCTGGGTTATCACAACTACGATTCTGGCCAAGCCCAGCGCACAAACTCTTGGCTTACGCGTACCTAAGATGCGCTCGCTGTGGATCGTTCCAGTGGCTTTACTTCTCGGCGCTGTTGCGAGTGGGCTGGCATCGCAGCTTCATACACTGCATAGCTTCTCTGGCAGCATGCTGTCGGGACGCCTGCGCGGCTATTTAATCTGGACTTTCCTGCAACAATTCATGCTGCAGGACTATTTTCTGCTGCGCGTGTTGCGCTTGATACCAGACAAACCCGCAGCCGTGTTAGTGGCCGCCACACTTTTTGCCTCCGCGCACATTCCCAATCCGCTTCTTATCGTTACCACTTTTGTTTGGGGCGTTGCGGCCTGCACTCTATTCCTGAGGTACCGCGACCTCTACTCTGTGGGAATCGCCCACTGCGTCCTGGGCATTTGCCTGGCGGTCTGCGTGCCTGAGAACATCCATCACGGTATGCGAGTCGGCCTCGGTTATCGACATTACCGCCCGCATGCTGAGCCGGCTCAGCGCAGCCAGATAGACCAGATCGTATCCACGGATGCGTGCGTAATAGCCGAGGCCACCAGTCTTCGTTCCGCTCGCCACGCCCTTCCATAAAAAATCCCCGCCAGCGAGGCCAGCAACACATACCGCCAGTTGAAATGCGTCGCACCTTTGTTGAAGTGCGACAACCCGAAGATCACACTTGCCACCAGCAACGCCCAACCTCGCCCGATGCGCCGCTCCAGCAGGTTTTGCAGCAACCCGCGAAAATAGCTTTCCTCCAGCACCGCGATCACGAAAAAAATCGAAATCCACGACACTACGAATTTGGCCAGCGAAGGCATGAGCCAATGCATATGCAAAAATCCGAGCGACAGCCCCAGTAGCAGCGCCACCGGCGCGTAAAACAACAGCTCTCGCAGCCCATTCTTCGCGTCCGAAACCTGCGGCACAAAGTGAAACCCCACGCCGCTCAACCGCCGGATGATAAGAAACCCATACAATGCCGCATCCAACAGAATCAGCCGGTTGAATGAGCCCAGCCCCTTCGGCCAAGCGTGTTCAAATAGGCGAAACTCGACGACTATGCCTAGAACCAACAACACCAGAAAATCCTGCCACACCCCGCGCTGCTCCACGTCGCGTCTCTGCGCGTCCCAAAGCAGCGCCGCGAGCAGAACGGGCAGCGCCGCGTAAACTCCCACAAACCACCAATTGAAATTTTCGTTGGAGTGCGCCACCAGGTGGTACGGGATCGCCGCCGTCGCGGGCAGCGCCAGCCGTAGCCACAGTGGCAGCCGTCCCACCGCCGTACAGAAAAGCTCGCCGGTAAACGCCATCCCGATTAAAGGCAAAAGCAGTAACGACTCGGCGACCAAAACCGTAGGAGTCAAATGCATAGAACCATGATAATTCGACGAAATTCCGCGAATTCCAGTTACGATGATGGCCGCACATGAAATCGTCGGATACAAAAGTCCTCCGCCTGATCGCGATATTCAAATTTGTAAAGGCCGCGCTCCTCATCTTCATCGGCATCGGCGCGCTCAAATTGCTCCATAAGGACTTGGCCACCGTACTCGATCATTGGATCAAGATGTTTGGTTTGACCCCCGGTCATCAATATGTCGACCGGTTTTTCGACAGAGCCGTTAACTTCACGCCGCACAAAATCAAACTAGTCGGTGCTGCGAGCTTTCTTTACGCGGGATTATTTCTTACTGAAGGCACCGGCCTGTGGCTGGCAAAACGTTGGGGCGAATGGGTCACGGTGATCATCACCGGATCCCTGCTCCCGCTGGAAATATACGAGATACACCACCATCCGACGGCGATGAAAATTGCGGTGCTGATTATCAATGTCGCCGTTCTCATCTACCTGATTTATCGCATCCGCACCGAAGGACCCGCAAAGAAGTGAATCGAAAGTCCGGGTCGTTCAAGCGTTGGACCGTTCGTTAATCTCTATTGCTTCGTGGCCGAGCAACTACCTCCCGCTCCAACAGCTTCCACCAATTTTTGTATTGCCCCTACAGGCACCAGCAGTAATTGGTCTTTCTGATTTCCGGCCTGCTGTAACACAGAAAGTTGTTGCGCCTTCCATGTTTCGTCGGTGTTCCCGGGGTGCTCCAGAGCGTCGAGTGCCGCGAGTCCGGCCGTAGCAACTGCTGACAAAGCCCGAGACGTGCTTCCCACTTGCTTCGCCAGGTAGGAGCGCTGGATCAACGGCTGCAACTTCGCATCGTTGTCCCGCCACAGCGTCAATTGTGAGCGCAATCGCGCGGCCATCCCTGCATCGTGGCAATTTGCAGTCAAAAACTTATCCACCAGTTCGTCGAATTCGCGCGCTTTACGGCTCTCCAGGGATATCGCGTCCACCACGCGATTTAGCGGCGTTTCGCTTGTGGGCTGAACCGGAGCAGTCTCTTCCCGCTTGTAGTCCTTCACGGGTTCGACCACGTCCGCCAGATTCTTCAAAGCCTCGAACTCCTCGGAGGTCGCCGGCCCTGCAATGCGGTGTAACATCCGTGCATAGTAGTTCTCATGGGTCAAGCCCAGCCATTCCAGTTCGTGGCTGACGACATGCAGCCGCGCGTACATCGAGGCCGGGTCGCGCACGTCGTGCGGGGACCACAAACGCTCTGCAATTGCCGCATTGCGTGGCCAAATGCGTGAATCGATATTTTCTTCATTCACATATTCCGACCACATACACGATTCGCCACCCAGAATGAGCCGCTTCTCATCGGGAGAAAGATTAGCAGCGGCATCGCTCATCGGATCGACGGCGTAGTGCCGCGCAGCGGACCATCCCAGATCAAGGTAATAACCGTTCGAAAGAATCCCGCGATATCCCTGTTTCGCTGCTTCCGCCAGGGAAGCCGGCCCACGCCACGACTGGATCACGATATCTTTCGGCAAAGTCGGGTCCAGCACTTCATCCCAACCCACCATCACTTTCCCGTGCTTGCTCACGAGAGTTTGCACTTTCTCGTTGAAATAAAGCTGCAATCCCGCATTCCCTCTCAAATTATGGGCGCGAATGAACTCTTGAATTTTCGGATTGGCATCCCATTCTTTTCCGTTAACTTCATCGCCCCCCACATGAAAAAAATGATCGGGGAACAGCTTGCTCATCTCTCCGATAAATTCGTCTAGAAATTTATAGACTTTTTCATTCGTCGGATCCATCGCAGGATCAAAAATTCCCCACTTGCGCTCAATCTGGTACGGTCCAGGCCCACTGGCCAACTCCGGATGCCCGAGGAACCATGCTGTGCTATGGCCCGGCATATCAAACTCCGGCACTACACGAATGCCCCTGTCACGCGCATAACCAATCAAATCGCGAACTTGGTCCTGCGTGTAATACAAGCCGTCGGAACCCATTTCCTGGAGTTTCGGATATTTTTTGCTCTCCACGCGAAAACCCTGATTATCGGAAAGATGCCAGTGAAATACGTTCATCTTCACGGCTTCCATCCCGTCGATATTCCGCCGCAACACCTCCAGCGGAATAAAATGGCGCCCCGTATCGATCATTAGCCCGCGCCACGGAAAACGCGGGATGTCCTTGATAACAACAGCGGGAGCAGCAAAGCCGTCCTCGGAAACAGTCACCAACTGGAGAAATGTTTGCAATCCATGCATGGCCCCAAGATCATTCGGAGCGGTGATCAAGGCGCCCTCGGGCTTAACTTCCAAGACGTACGACTCGTCTTCGCCCAACTCCTGGACCGGCTTGCTGTCGTGATCGGTGCGCACCGTCAGCGTGGCTTTCGGTCCGGCTACTGGCTTGGTCGCTAACAGAAGTCCCGTTTGCTTCGCCAAACGCTCTGCAAATCGTTGCGTGGCGCCCGTTAGTCGCGCATCCATGTGTCCGTTGAGAGCCACCGTGAATGTGCTGTCGATCTTCAGACTACCGCTTGCGGTCTCCACGCTGGACGGCATGGGCATCAGGTTAAGCGATTGGGCTTCCTGAGCCCGCAAGTGAGGTGGCAAAAAAAGTGACGCGCCCAGAATCATCAAACCGAGTCCTTTAAGTTGTGACTTCCCCATCGTGCCGCCCTTTCCGAAAAGGTGTTCTTCAAGGTTCAATTTTCGCGCACCGCATACTGGCACAATCAAGGGCTGTTCGTTGTGCTTTTCTCCACTTTCTCCGTCAGGGCACCTTATCCTGTTGCGCACCTCACGCCTGAGTTAGAATGATTGTTCTCTCGTATCGTGAACCTCACATGAAGACGTCAGTCGCCATCTATCCGGGCTCGTTCGACCCGGTCACCAACGGGCACCTCGATCTGATTGAACGAGGCGAAAAAATGTTCGATCTCGTTATCGTCGCCGTATTGCAAAATGTCGACAAACAGCCGCTATTTACCGTGCCCGAGCGTGTGGAGATGCTGCGCGAAGTCACCAAGAACATGCCCGGCGTGGAAGTGGATGTCTTTAAAGGCTTGCTGGTCGATTATGCCCGCAAGCGGGGTGCTGGAGTAATTCTGCGAGGTATACGGGCGGTCTCCGATTACGAATACGAATTGCAGATGGCGCTAATGAACCGTAAGCTCGAACCGCGCCTGGAAACGGTTTTCATGTTGCCTGGGGAACCGTATAGCTACCTGAGCGCAAAACTGGTTCGAGAAATTGCACAGTTGGGCGGTCCGCTGACGGACCTGGTGCCCGCAGTTGTGGAACAAAGATTGCGCGCCAAAATTGCATAGACCAGCTTAAAGCAGAGCGCCATTTTGGCGCTAATTCTTAGGCAATGGAGCGCTCACGATGGGATCAGCTCTGAGCACAGGAGAACAGTTGCAACTTACCGATCGCATCAAACGCATACAAATCTCGCCCACTGCGGCGGTAATCGCCGAAGCCGATAAGCTCAAATCCCGGGGCGTGGATGTCGCGGACTTTGGTCCCGGCGAGCCGGATTTTCCTACGCCTGAACACATCAAGAAAGCGGCCATCAGGGCCATCGACGAAAACAAGACCAAGTACACTTCCACAGCCGGGATCATGCCCCTGCGGGAAGCCATTTGTGCCTGGCACCAACGCGAGCTTGGTTCCGCTTACGAAGCCAAAGAGTGCGTCGTAAACGTCGGCGGCAAACATTCGATTTTCAATCTGGTTAGCTTGCTGATTCAGAATGGCGACGAAGTCATCATTCCCGCGCCTTACTGGGTCAGTTATCCGGACATCGTTAAATACGCCGGCGGTAAGCCTGTTTTTGTGCAGGCCAAAGCGGAAGACGGTTTCAGCGTGAAGGCGGCTGCCATCGAAAAGGCGATCACGCCGAAAACACGCCTCATATTCGTGAATTCACCTAGCAATCCCTGCGGCGGAGTCGTCGACCCCGAGGAATTCCAGCGCATCCTCGCGCTTTGCAAAGAACACAAGCTCTGGCTGATGAGCGACGAGTGTTACTCTCATTTCACTTACGAGCCGCACAAGCCCTACTCCATCGCCAGCGCGGCTGATGCCAAGGATCACGTCATCATTATCGGTTCGATGTCGAAGACCTTCGCGATGACCGGCTGGCGTATCGGCTACACGCTTGCCCCCGAGGCTCTGATCCAGGCCTCCATTAAGCTGCAAAGCCAGTCCACGTCAAATCCAACCTCCATAGCGCAGTACGCCGCTCTTGAAGCTATGCGCGGGTCCATGGAGTCCGTTCCCGTGATGCTGGCGGAGTATGCTCGTCGCCGCCGTCGTATCGTCGATGGCTTACGGGCTATTCCGGGCGTGCAGTGCGAAGATCCCGGCGGGGCCTTCTACGCGTTCCCTAATATTTCCGCCCATCTCACCGGCGCCAATGCGCTGGCCAAATCCTGTACCGAGATCACCAAGCTTTTGCTCGACAAAGTGCAAGTAGCTGTGGTCCCGGGCGAGGCCTTCGGCGCTCCCGGTTACCTGCGTCTTTCTTACGCCACCTCCATTGAGCGCATCGATGAAGGTCTGCGTCGTCTCGGCCGCTTTTTCTCACGCGCAGAAGCTGCCTCTTAGTCCGTGCGGCCCGAGCCCACACGCATCGATCCTAAATTTATGCCTCGTATTTGGGGCGCGCGATCGTTGGCGCCAATCTACCCGGGCAAAACGGATCTGCCTGAGCCCGTCGGCGAGGCATGGCTAACGGGCCCTCTCAGCGGGATACCGGCTGGACCTTTGAAAGGTTCCCTAAGCGAAGCGTGGCGGAACATGCCGCCCGAATGGCGCGGCACGGACATGCTCTCGCCCTTGGATTTTCACGACTTTCCGCTGCTCGTAAAGTTTCTCTTCCCCACCGATCAGCTTTCTATCCAGGTCCATCCGCGCGACGCCTACGCAAGGCAAAACGAATCTCCACATGCTCGTGGCAAGACGGAAATGTGGCATGTGGTGTCAGCGCAATCAGGGGCTAACCTGCTGCTCGGTCTCGTTCCCGATGCCGATCAAAGGCAGTTTCTGGATTGCCTTGAAAATCGGTCTCTCGAGAATTTATTCCAGCGCTGGCCAGTGAACGCTGGCGACACGTTTTACGTTCCCGCGGGCACGGCGCACACGATCGGCGCTGGCATGATTATCTGCGAAGTTCAGCAGAATTCCGACCTGACGTATCGGCTCTATGATTTCGATCGTGTGGATGCTTCCGGAAATCGCCGCGAGCTGCACATCGAGAAGGGCTTGGCGGTGCTTGATTTTGAAGATCGCAGAGGAGGAAAAATCGCGCCGGTTATCCTGCCCTCTTCGGACGAAGCAAAGAAATCGTTAATGGTCGCTTGCCCGTATTTCGCCACCGAGCGGTGGGACATTTCCGATGCGCATCACACCAAGTCTGACCCATCGCGATTCGAATTGTTGATTGTTCTAAGCGGCAGCGGAGACATTCAATGGCACGGAGGCACGCGCGCTTACAGGGTAGGAGAATGCTGGTTCATTCCCGCGCGCCTGGGCCAATTTTCCGTGCTTCCAAAAGAATGCACCTCGCTCCTGCGCACCTATGTGCCGAACCTCAGCCAGCTCAAAGCCCACCTTGCGCGTAACGGCGTGGCGGAATCCGCGATCGCAAACATAGTTTTTGACGAAGCACACGATGGCCAGCGAAAAACTGCCTGAGCACGCTGTCATTCTCGCTGGAGGACGAGGCACGCGCTTCTGGCCGCGCAGCCGCACGCGCAATCCCAAGCAGCTGCTGAATATTATCGGGGCGGATTCGATGTTGCAGCAGACCGTCGCTCGCCTGCGCCGACTCATTCCCGCGCAGCGCGTGTGGACGGTCACCAATTCTGAACAATCCGGATCCGTTCGCAAGCACTTGCCCGCGGCGGCCCGCAACAATATCCTGGCCGAGCCGGTTGGCAGGAACACTGCCGCGGCGATTGCTCTCGGCGCTATTCACATACGCCACGCAGTTGGCGGCGACGCGGTGATGACCGTGCTTCCCGCCGACCTCTATATTGCGAATCCGCAAAAATACCTAAAGATAGCGCGCATGGCCCTAAACGTGGCTCGCGAACGCGGCCGGATGGTGGTGCTCGGCATTCCGCCCACGCGGCCAGAGACGGGCTTCGGATACATTCAATGCACCCCGGAGGCTATTTCGAATTCACCCTTTCCGCTTTTTCTAGTTCGCGCCTTCAAAGAAAAACCTGAATTGCGGGCAGCAAAAAAGTTCATCGCCACGGGCGACTACCAATGGAACGCCGGGATGTTCTTCTGGCGCGTCTCCACCTTCCTCGACGCCCTAAAAAAATATCTACCCAAAACCAGCGCCGCTCTGGAGACTTTGGCTTCCGCGATCGGAACCAAAAGTTACTTGGGCAAATTGCGCTCGGTCTACCCGCGGCTCGAAAATATCGCCGTGGACTACGCCATTCTGGAAGCGGCCACGCGCGAGAGGGGCGCTAGGCGCGTATTCGCCATTCCTGCAGATATTGGGTGGAGCGACATCGGCTCCTGGACGGCTGTCCACGAACAATCTTCCAAGAGCGCTACACACAATGTTCTGGCCGGCGCAGGCCACATGCTCGACGCCGAAGGCAATTTTATCTGGAGCCCTTCAAAATTTGTTGCCGCCATCGGGGTGCGTGACCTTGTGGTCGTGGAAACGCCCGACGCTCTGCTGATCTGCCCGCGGCATCGTTCGCAAGATGTCGGCAAGATTGTGAAATGGCTGGAAGAAAATCAGCGTAAAGACCTGCTGTAGGCACGCCAATACGGCTCTTGCGCAATGGTCCCTTTGCGTATACTTCTCAACATATGATGCCGCCAGGCCAATCTGCCGTGACCGAATCAGCGGACAGCGTCGAACGCATCGCGAGCACGGATAAAGCCGCGCCCATCAAATTTGGCACCGATGGCTGGCGTGCCATCATCGCCGAAGATTTCACCTTCTCGAACGCGCGCGTCGTTGCCAACGCTATTGCTCGATACGTCGTTCGTGCCGAAGACGCGCGTAAAGGCATCATCATCGGTTACGACCATCGCTTCGCATCCGATACGGTCGCGGCCGATATCGCTCAAGTCATCAGCGCAAGCGGCATGCCGGTGTGGTTGACCGATAAACCCTGCCCGACACCCGCGGTTTCGCTCCTGGTCCGTCAGCGGCAGGCCGCCGGCGGTATCGTGATAACTGCAAGTCACAATCCCTATCGCTGGAACGGCATCAAGTACAAAGCAAGCTACGGTAGCAGCCCCCTTCCGGGTATCGTGGCGCTGATTGAGCGGGAGTTAGCGGTCGTCGAAGCTCATCGAGTTCCCGAGCTGCCACCTCGCCAGGATCTAGTTCACTCGCTGGATCCCCGATCGCCCTATCTCGACACCCTTGAGAAACTTGTCGATTGGGAACGCCTGCGCAAAGCCAACTTCCGCTTCGTTTCCGACCCCATGCACGGATCCTCGGCAGGACTGCTGCACGAACTCTTCACCCGCAACGGTGTTCTTTGCGAAGAAATTCGCGGTAGCCGTGACCCGCGCTTCGGCGGTGCGCATCCCGAGCCCATCGAGCCGCACATTCAGCCATTGCGCGACGCCGTGCTCGCCGGCAAGTATGACGCCGGTTTTTGCGCCGATGGCGACGGAGACCGTATCGGAGCCATCGATCGCGACGGCTCGTTCCTTAATCCACACCAACTTTTTGCGCTGCTGGTCTGGCATCTTGTAGGCACCCGCAATCTCTCGGGCGACATCGCCAAGACCTTCTCGGTAACCAAGCTGATCGACAAAATCGCCGCAAGATTCGGCCGCAAACTTCACGAAGTGCCCATCGGCTTCAAATACATTTGCGAGCTGATGCTCGAGCACAACATTCTGATCGGCGGCGAAGAGTCCGGCGGATTTGGCACAAGCCTCTACCTTCCTGAACGGGACGCCATTGTTTCGGCTTTATTTCTGGCCGAGCTAATGGCCTGGCATGGTAGGTCCCTTGGCGAACTCCTGGGCGCTCTCCACTCCGACTTTGGCGAGTATCACTATGGCCGGGTCGACCTGGACGTACAACCTGAACAGAAACAGAAGGCCGTCGCGCTTTTTTCCGACCCTGCTTTTTCCGTCATTTCGGAGTGGCCCATAGTCCGCCGAGAAAATATGGACGGCGTGAAAGTTTATCTCGACGGTGTTGGCTGGGTGATGGTGCGCGCTTCCGGAACCGAGAATTTATTACGCGTATATTCCGAAACCTCGCGCCGCGAAACCACCAACCGTGTTCTCGCTGCCGTAACAAATATTGTTCAGGATCTATAGGAGGCCCAATGGCCGAAACCGTCAATCTTCAGCAGAAATTCTCGCTCTTCGCCGAACATTACAAGCCGCACATAATCGGTGAAGTCAACGATTGTCATGTGAAAGCCGTTAGATTCAAGGGACCATTTCTCTGGCATCATCATGATAACGAAGATGAGCTCTTCCTGGTGGTGAAAGGCACACTGCGAATGAAATTTCGCGATCACGAATCCGTCGTGCGCGAAGGAGAATTCATCATTGTTCCTCGAAAAGTGGAGCATATGCCGGAGGCCGACGAGGAAGTGCATGTGGTCTTGATCGAACCGAAATCGACCTTAAACACCGGAAATGTTACTAATGAAAGGACCCAGGCTCAGCTCGAAACTATCTGACATCAATTTCTCGAGAGCGCCAAAAAGAACATCATGGAACATCGCTTCCACACACTTGACGTTTTCACTACCAACCGCTTCGAGGGCAATCCCCTTGCGGTCGTCACCGACGGCGACGGTCTTTCGAATGACACCATGCTGGCCATCGCTCGGGAAATGAATCTCTCGGAGACCGTCTTCGTTCAAAAACCTACCGATGACCGCGCGTTAGCCCGTCTGCGTATTTTTACCACCAAGGAGGAGCTTAAGCTCGCCGGCCATCCGGTAGTGGGGACGTGGTTTCTCCTTGCCGAACTTGGGGTTGTCCCCGCGCAAGAAGGCGCAGTGCACATCATGCAGGAAACGGGGGCCGGCGTGCTTCCTGTGGAAATCAGTTTTAAAGACGGACGGCCACAGCGTGTCACCATGACGCAAATTCCCGCTGTTTTTCGACCCGCCAAGCTCAATAAAAAAGAACTCGCTTCCGCGCTCGGTGTTGCCGCTACGGATTTCGATTCGGAGCTGGAACCGGAATTCGTCTCTACCGGCGTTTCGAACTTGATGGTTCCATTCAAGAGTCGCGCTGCGCTGGGCCGCATCGAAATGAATATGAGTGAACTTCGCCGGCTTCAGGGCAAAGACTCTACCATGGCGTACTGTTTCGCGTTGAACGGTTCGAACAAGGCGTTCACACGGGGCATGCTTCCCTGGGAGTTATACGAAGATCCCGCGACGGGTTCCGCCGCTGGGTCTCTCGGAGCTTATCTCGTGCAACACGGCAAGCTTTCGCCTAATGAAAAGTTCTACATTCAGCAGGGTGTAGAAATGGGACGCCCCAGCCAGATCGAAGTAGAAGTGGACCAAACTGGCAAGAAACTAGTTCCGCGTGTAAGTGGCGCCGCCGTCAAAGTCTTCGAAGGCACCATCCGTATCTGAAATTGGTTGGATAAACGGCAATGAGACCGTTCGCTGCAGCCGCAAAGCATTCGAGGCCAAACACAATCTAAGTTTTCAGATAGTCTCGCGAGTTGTTTAAGGGCGAGTCTCGGACTTTGCCTGACTTGCCACCAGTGCCGCGTGTACAGCATCCAGAATTCCATTTACAAAAGAGCCGGCATCCTCGGAAGAGAATTTCTTTGCCAGGTCTACGGCTTCATTCAATATCACTTTCGGCGGCGTCTCCCCGGTTCGCAACTCATAAATCGCCAGGCGCAACACGGCGCGATCGATTATCGCCATGCGCTCCAAACGCCAGTTCCGAGCATGCTGGACGATTAACGCGTCCAGTGCATCCGCGTCACGCGAAGCCCCTTCGAAAAGCTTATTCGCAAAGGCCTGGGTGCTATCCGAAGCCTTCGCTGTGCGCCAGAATTTTGATTCGAGCTTCTTAGGATCCTGCCGGCTCATGTCCCATTGAAACAACATCTGCATCGCGAATTCGCGTGATTTTGTCCGCAGAGACACTAGGCGTGCCGCAGCTTTCCCGCGGGCGCCTGCGCAACTTTTCCGCTCAGCTTCCGCGACAGACGCGCCATCTCAATCGCCGCCATACCAGTATCCCTTCCTTTATTGCCGTGAGCGCCGCCAGCCCGCGAGAGCGCTTGTTCCTCCGTCTCGCAGGTAAGCACCCCAAACATCACGGGCACACCCGTATCCATCTGTGCCAATTGCAGTCCGCGTGCCGTTTCGGAGCACACGTAATCGTAATGCGAGGTCTCGCCCCGTATCACGCACCCCAGCGCAATCAACGCATCATACTCGCCCTTGATAGCAAGCTTCTTCGCGGTGAGCGGTAATTCGAATGCCCCGGGCACGTATACCGTTTCGACATTCTCCTCTGCTGCCCCTGAACTTTTCAGCGCTTCTAAAGCACCTGCGAGCAACCGCTCGGTAATCGCGCTGTTAAAGCGGCTCACGATAATGGCGAATCGCAAGCCACTCGCATCCAAAGTCTTTTTTGTAGTCTCGGATTGCAGATTTTTAACCATGACACGCGCGTTCCGCTGCGTACTCTGCGCTCACTTTCCTTTGAACTGCCCTGGCCGCTTTTCCAGAAATGCCTTTGTGCCTTCACGCATGTCCTCGGTAGTACACGCGAGACCGAACAGGGTAGCTTCCAGGAACAATCCCTCTTCCTGGCCCATTTCCATTCCACGCTCGATCGCTTCCATAGTGAACTTCACTGCCAACGGCGCGTTAGCAATAATCTTCTTAGCCATCGCCTCCGCGGCAGGAAGCAATTCGGTTGGTTCGTACACATGATTGACCAGTCCGATGCGCCGCGCCTCTTCCGCCGAAATCATCTCGCCAGTCAGACAAAGCTCGTGGGCGAAGCCTTTGCCGCATAGCCGCGCCAGTCGCTGCGAACCACCATAACCCGGGATAATGCCCAGCTTCACTTCCGGCTGCCCAAGTCTTGCCGTGTTGCTTGCAATCCGGATCGTGCAGGCCAAGGCCAACTCACATCCGCCGCCCAGTGCAAAACCATTGATGGCGCAGATGGAAGGCTTGCCCATCGTTTCGAGCAAATGAAAAACACCCTGCCCATACAGGGAAGTTTCCTGGCCGCTCACAGGTGTCTGCTGTGATAGCTCCCCGATATCCGCACCCGCGACAAATGACTTTTCGCCAGCACCGGTAAGAATCAATACCCGGACGCTGTCGTCGCCCCGCGCATCCAGCAAAGCGTGCTGCAACTCCTCCACTGTCTTACGATTCAATGCATTCAAGACCTTCGGACGATTGAACGTGATGCGGGCAATACTGTCTTTCTTTTCGTATAACAAATTTTCGTAAGCCATTCTGCCTCTTCCGTCTCGCGCCATTAGAGCTTCATCGCCTTCGGTTTCTGCGGATCGGTGTAGTCGTAGAATCCCTTTCCCGACTTTCTTCCGTTCCACCCCGCCAGCACCATACGCTTCAACAGTGGCGGGGATGCGAATCGCCGCTCGTGAAATTCATCAAACATGATGTTCGCTATATAGTACGTCGTATCCAACCCCACAAAATCCAGCAGCGTCAGCGGCCCCATCGGATGGCCGCATCCCAACTTCATGGAATTGTCGATGTCTTCGATCGACCCTACACCTTCCTCCAGGGCCCGAATGGCATCCAGCAGATAGGGCACCAGCAAACGGTTTACAATAAATCCCGTGCTGTCGTGCGCGCGCACCGGCGTCTTCCCCAGCTTCGCTCCGAACGCCACCATCTCTTCATACACCACCGGATCGGTCGCAATGGTGCGCACCACTTCCACCAACTTCATAACCGGCACCGGATTGAAAAAATGCAATCCCACAAATCGGTCCGGCCGCTTGGTAGAGGTAGCAATCTCCGTAATCGTCAAGGACGAAGTATTGCTTGCAAAAATCGTGGAGGCTGGACAAATGGCATCGAGCGAACTGAACAGTTCACGCTTCGCTGGTAACTGTTCAATGATCGCCTCGATCACCAGGTCACAATCCTTTAAGTCATCTAGTACTGTCGTTCCCTTCAATCGCCCGCGGATTTCATTCAGCTTGTTTTCGTCCAGTACACCTTTTTCCACCAGACGCGCCAGGTTCTTGTCGATATTTTTGAGGCCCTTCTCAACAATTCCCTCGTTCACTTCGCGCACCAAGGTTTGAAACCCTGCCGCGGCTGACACTTGAGCGATGCCTGCGCCCATCAATCCGCACCCCACGACCCCGACTTTTTCAATCGCCATAAGTCCTCTTAAGAGTTCTCTCGACAGAAGCCGTCAAATAAACGGCAGAAGGTTTTTACTCAGCAGAAATCGTCCGCTACACGCAGTCTGGCACAAAAACAGTAAGAATTTGCACCGGGAGTGTAACAGAACGACAGCGGTCAATAACGCCGCTAGTTGTACAGCGCTTCGACGATCATCGCGATGCCCTGGCCCCCGCCAATGCACGCGGTCGTCAATCCGTAGCGCAAATTATTGCGCCGCAGCTCGTTCAAAATGGTAATCACCAGCCGCGTTCCGGTGGCGCCCAGTGGATGCCCCAACGCAATCGCGCCGCCGTTCACGTTGGTCTTGTCTCGATTCAATCCCAACGCTTTTTCCACCGCCAGGTATTGCGCAGCGAACGCTTCATTTACTTCGACACGATCCATTTGCTCCAAAGTCAATCCTGCCAGTTTCAGCGCTTTCTGCGACGACGGTACCGGACCAATTCCCATAATGTTGGGGTCCACGCCCGTCACTGCCCACGCCACAACTCGCCCCAGCGGTTTCAATCCGCGGTCTCGCGCCGTCTGTTCTCTAGTGACGACTACTGCTGCCGCCCCATCGACGATTCCGCTGGCGTTCCCCGCTGTTACAATCCCATCCTTCTTGAATGACGGCGGCAATTTCGCCAGCGTCTCCAGTGTTGTCTCCGGCCGTCGGTGATCGTCTTCATTCACCGTCACCGTTTTTTTCCCGTGCTTCACTTCCACCGGCACAATCTCATCCCGCACGCGGCATCCTTTGAACGCCGCATCCGCCGCGTGCTGGCTGCGGAGCGCATACGCATCCGCCTCTTCGCGCGTAATACCGTGTTGCTCGGCAAGTTTTTCCGCCGTCAGAGCCATCGGCAATCCGCAATACGAATCCGTCAAACCCGCCATCAGTGTGTCTTCGAGCGCGCCGCCGCCAAGTTTCAATCCATTGCGCGCGCCACGAATCACAAACGGCGCTTGCGTCATATTTTCCATGCCGCCGGCCAGCACCATCGTGGCCTCGCCCAGCAACAACCGCTGCCCGGCTTGCGCAATCGATTCCATGCCCGATCCGCACAAACGATTCACCGTGACCGCAGGCGCTTCGATTCTTAGCCCCGCTTTTAGCCCCACGTGCCGCGCGCCATACAAGGCATCCGCGCTGGTTTGCATCACGTTCCCAAAAATCGCGTGATCGAAATCGTGGGGATCGACACCAGAGCGACGAATCGCTTCTTTCGAAGCATGCGCCGCCAAATCGATCGCGGACACATCCGAAAACGAACCTGTATAGCGCGCCATCGGCGTGCGCGCACCGGCTAAAATCACCACATCCGTGGGAAACATAAAGTCCTCTCTTGCCTGAAAAACTAAATTCTAAACTTTGGGATTGTCCATCGAGATGATCGTATCACCGCCGCGCTTGCGCGCTTCTTCAATCGAGAATTCCGCGCGATTGATCAAGTCCGTAACAATATCCTCGCTGTCGTAGTCCGGTTTCGCCGCCGCTTCAACGATGCCCGCGCTCAGCGTAATTTGCGTTGCATCCCAAGGCGGACGCAACCCTGAAGCCGCACGCTTTAATTTATCCGCCAGATGCTGCGCTCCGTCCAGCGTAGTATCCGGCAAGATGAATGCCAGGGACCACGAGGTATATTTCACCGCCACGTCATTTTGTCGCAAAATCGATTGTAAAGAACGCGCCAATTGCTCCAGAAAGCGTTCCATTGGCGATTCACCCTGTTGCCGCAAAATATCCGTACCGCGATCGATCTGGAGAATCGCCACCGCCAGCGGCGTACCTTGCGTTCGCGCACGGTCCGCTTCGGTCAGCAAACAGCTTTGGTACGAACTGCGGCTGAGTAGCCCCGTGCGCTCATCGGAAACGCCCATCCGGCGCACCAACGATCGCAATCGAGTATGACTGACGCTCATCAGCATCTGGTCGCCGATGGCCTGCAAAAAATACGCTTCGTTCGGCCGCCACTTATGCACTTTTGCGTGTCCGGCAATGAGCATCCCAGCGGGCGCCTGCGTCTCCTTATCCATAATAATCACTCCCAGCGCCGTCTCCAGTCCCAGTTCCCCAAGTATCGAGCCGTCCGAAGACTCCACCGTCAGCCCGCCCAACACGTCGGGCTCGGCTTTTTCCATCAACGCCAGCAGCAGCACCACCTGCGCCCCAGGAGCAGGTTTCACCTCCGGCGCGTTGTATTCCGCCGTCATTTCGGGCGGACGCCCGGTCGCCCCTATCACGGCAATTGCTCGCGTAGCGTGCAGATACGTACCCACTTCGTTTACGGCTGTGTTGAGCATTGCGCGCGGCGTCTGCTGGCGAAAAATCTTCTGGTTCACTTCGGAAATTTTTGAAAGGTCGCGTAGCGTTTCCGCTGTGTATACGCCGGTCTTCCCTGCTCCGGCAGGCGCGTGTTCTTCAGCAGGAGCCCGCACAGGAGCAGTTTGCAACGGAGGGTTCACGGGAATCGACGGCGCCGGGGCCGGTTGCTGCCGGTGCGCTCCCGGCGGCCACCAATTCGCTAGCTGATACAGATTCGAAAGTCGCGCATTGCGCTTTTCTTCGCCGGGAAACATTAAGCCGATTTTTTGCAGCCGGTCCAGCGCCTTGTTGTGCAGCGAATACTGCAGGAATATCTCCGTCTGCACGATCAAATCTTCGAGCGTCTGCAGCTCTCTGCCAGCTTCGGTCATCGGTTGCGTCGAACTCACCACCTCGCTGGACGAGGCATGCTGGTGCGCTGATGGCGACCCTGCGCTGGGACTTCCAGATCTCGCCAGCCGCCCTGCCACACGCTTGAAAAAAGCATCGTCTACCTTGCCCCGCAAGGATTCCAACCGCTCCTGGTTGCGGTAGTCGTACGCGTCGATATCGACCAGTTTCTCGAGCGCTTCGGAAGCCTTGGCAATGTTCCCAGCCTTTACATACACATCAAAAAGAAGAATCAGAATCTCAAAATACTTCGACTCCCGATTGAGCTCGTTATAAAGCGCCGCCCAAAATTCCAGTATGGCCTGGGATTGTGGATGTTTTTCTCCCACCAGATCCATTTGCGTAGCGAAGTCATTCTGCTTCTTGTCGGCGAACATTCGCCGCTTCAACGTGGTAAAAATCTCCACCGCGCTACGGTCTTTACTCGCGGACGCATACGCGTCGCCCAGCTCGAACAAACGAGACAAACCTTCATTTTTCTCGCGCAGCAAGCGTTCCAGCGATTCTCGCGCGCGATCCAGTTGCCCCGAGGCCAACAGCGCATCCGAAAACGTATCCACGAATGCAACATCGTGTTCGCTTTCCGAGAAAGACTCAAGGATAGCTACCGCCTCGGCCGCCATTCCGGCTCGCAATTTCGCTTCTGCGTACAGCAAGGCCACACTGCGCTCCTTTGGAGCCAGCACATAGGCACGGTGCAACAGTTTCAGCGCGTCCGCATGTTCGTTTCGCGCCGTGGCTAATTGCCCGGCACGTAAATATGCGCGGGCCGCCAGCGCGCTTCTCGACATGCGCTCGGCCGCTTCCGCAAGGCGTAGTTGCCGTCCAGGATTTTCCGGGTCTAACTGGGCGATTCGCTCCAGACAAAACAAGGCGTCTTCATCACGCGACGCAGCGTTAAAAAGCTCGGCAGCTTTGGTGTATTGCTCGATAGCTTCATCGGCGTGATTTTGTTTCTGTTGCAAAAATGCGTAACGCGCGATGCGTTCCGGGGGCTGTTGGACGGTTCCTGTGCGGAGAAAGCGGTTATAAATGGCCAGTGCTTTATTTTCATCGCGCGGATCCACCAGCATATCGAACAGCAACCCATAGTAAACCGCCGCGAGGTCGGGTTGTTCGGTGCGCGAATACAGATCACCCAGTGCCTGCGTGGCTTCCTGGTGCTGCGGCACCTCTTCCAGGACCGCTAGGTACGAGGCTATGGCGTCCTCAACACGACTCTTTTCGAGGAAACGCTTCGCGCGGTCGAGGTGCTTGTTTATGTCTCCGGCCATCAGAGAGGGTTGCCTTTGCGGTTTCCTACGGTTCTGCAAGTCCGGTCGACGCTATACATTGCGATCGACAGACTCGGCCTGCGTGTCGCGTGATTAGGCTCTTTTAACTATATACCAAGCCACTATGCGGCAAAACGCATGCCGCGAGAGTGACAGCATCACCCAGAGCACACGGTTGAAGCAATGAGGCGTTCACATCAGATGAATCTATGAACGCGGATAGCGCCAACCGCAGTCCATATGGTCGAGTGAGTTTCAGTTCGAAATCAATAGTTCCCAAGCCAATCCACTCAAATTCCAGCCGGACCGTGCCGTTCAAGCTCAATTTCCCGGAATCGCTCTTCCAGGCAGTTTCGGCAAAGACATCCCGACGTTTCCGTCGTCATCGAGTCCGGCATCGGCCCACGCGGCAGTTGCGCGCACCAACAGTCGCCTTCCGGCGAACAGGTCATCTTCGCTCCGCAACGGCTGCATCGTGTTTCCATACACCGATTCTTTCTTGTCGCCCAAAAGCTGACGCGACTTCGAATTTATGGCAAACTCAATGTTTACGCGGCATGGTTTTTGCGCAGTGGTCTGTGCGTCCGGCGAATTCCGTGGGCCCGGCACGCTTCCAGCGCGAATTGACCGGACTCTCCTGCCGTTATAAGCCTAAATGGATCCAAAGTTCATACGCAATTTTTGTATTATTGCGCACATCGACCACGGCAAATCTACGCTCGCCGATCGTTTGCTCGAAATGACTGGAGCGCTCAGCTCCCGAGAGATGCATGAGCAGGTACTGGACTCCATGGATCTGGAGCGAGAGCGCGGCATCACCATCAAAGCAAAAAGTATTCGATTGCATTACAAAGCGAAGGACGGGAACACCTATCGTCTCAACCTGATTGACACTCCCGGACATGTTGATTTTTCGTACGAAGTATCCCGCGCGCTCTCTGCTTGCGAAGGTGCCCTGTTGATTGTGGATGCCAGTCAGGGCGTAGAGGCACAAACCGTCGCTAACACGTTTCTCGCTGCGGCCCACAACCTCACCATTCTTCCGGTGATCAACAAAATCGACCTGCCCGCCGCGCAAACCGAATTCGTTAAAGAGCAGATCGAAACTGTGCTGGCGATTCCGGCTCAAGACGCCTTATTAATCAGCGCGAAGAGTGGTCTTGGCGTCGACGACGTTCTTGAGGCCATCGTCGAGCGCATTCCCCCGCCCAAAGGCAGCGCAGAAAATCCTTTGCAGGCGCTGATTTTTGATTCCTGGTTCGACATTTATCGTGGCGCCGTGGTTCTCGTACGCGTGATGGAGGGCCGCATCACTCCACACGAAAAAATTCGCCTCGCGTACAGCAATGAAGTTTATGAAGTGGAAACACTGGGAACTCTTACGCCGAAGCCGGTTGCGCTGGAAGAATTAGAGGCCGGGGATGTCGGGTTTGTGGTGGCCAACATCAAACGCGTCGCTGACGCACGCATGGGCGACACCATCAGCGAAGCAGGGCGCCCCGCACCGGCACTGCCCGGATTCGAAGCCATCAAGCCGATGGTTTTCGCCGGCATGTTTCCCGTGCTCGCAGACGAATACGAACCGCTGCGCGACGCGCTTGGCAAATTGCAGCTCAACGATGCCGCTTTTTTCTACGAGCCTGAAAATTCGGTAGCCTTGGGATTCGGTTTCCGCTGCGGCTTTCTCGGCTTACTGCACATGGAAATCGTGCAGGAACGGCTGGAGCGGGAATTCGGCTTGAATCTGATTACCACCGCGCCCAGCGTGCGTTACCGCATCACTCGCGTTACTGGCGAAGTCATGGAAGTTGACAGCCCCGCCAAGTTTCCTAACCCCAGCGACATTGCCAAAATCGAAGAACCCATTATCAAGGCCATGATTATCACCAACGAAGACTCCGTTGGTGGAATCCTGCAACTTTGCCAGGACAAGCGCGGCACCCAGAAAAATTTTGAGTATCTTTCCCCGACCCGTGTCATGCTCACCTACGAACTGCCGCTCAACGAAATTGTTCTCGATTTCTACGACCGCCTCAAAAGTGTTTCACGCGGTTATGCTTCGCTCGACTATCATTTGGCGGGTTACACCGAATCCGATTTGATCAAATTAGATGTGCTTGTGGGAGGTGAGCCTGTCGATGCGCTCGCGCTCATCATTCACCGCGAATTTGCCTACGACCGCGGCCGCGAACTGGTCACGCGCTTGCGAAAACTAATACCGCGCCAAATGTTTGAAGTCCCCATTCAAGCTGCTATCGGCAGCCGCGTAATTGCCCGCGAGACCGTTGCGGCCATCCGCAAGAATGTGCTGGCTAAGTGCTACGGTGGTGACATTTCCCGCAAACGCAAACTGCTCGAGAAACAAAAAGAAGGCAAAAAGCGCATGAAGCGCGTCGGCCAGGTCGATATCCCGCAGGAAGCTTTCCTCGCCGTCCTGAAAGTGGCGTCCTCTTCCGACGACGAGTAGTCGGAGATTTGATAGCTATTCCTTATTTCTAACTTCGGTATTCAGACGGCCACGATGTAGACGTACATTAACCGTGTCTCCGGCAGCCACCTGATCGCTCGTGCGCAATACCTTGCCGGCTGCGTCCGTCGCAATGGCATATCCGCGCTCCAGGACACGTAACGGGCCACGCTCTTCAAGCTGTAGATGCAGCCGCCCCAATCGCTCGCGCTTTGCTCGTAGCAAGCGTTCGCTCCGCGCGCTAAGCTCGGCCTGTCGCCGCTCCAACTTCAAACGAAACGCCGCAATCTTCCGCCGAAAATCAAACGACACCAAGCGCAAGTGTGCCGTTGCGTGGCGTCTGGTTGCCTGCGCTAGCGTGGCCCGCAAAGCCAATTCACTGCGCGCTGCATAATCACTCGTGCGATTCCTAAGCCGCACGATCTGTTTATGAAAATCAAAAGAAACAATCCGCAGATGCGTCAAGTTAAATCGGCGCCGTGATTGTTCCAGTCTCGCACGTAGCCCGAGAGCCAGTCGCGAAGTCATTTCATCCGCTCGCTGCCGCTGCTGCCGCAATAAATCCTGCGGTCGACGGAACCCTCGCCGCGCCGACAGTTCATGTACTCGCCGCAACGATACGCTCAACCGGTAACGAATAAAGGTGGTCAAATTGTCCCGCAGTTCCCGGATGTGCTTGTCGAATTCCCTTCGTGTCTGCACTACCAGCTCTGCCGCCGCTGAGGGCGTGGACGCCCGAACATCCGCCACATAATCCGCGATGGTGAAATCCGTCTCGTGCCCCACACCCGAAATAATCGCGATGCTCGACGCTGCAATGGCCCGCGCAACATTCTCCTCGTTGAAGCACCACAGATCTTCCATCGAACCACCACCGCGCGCCAGTATCAGCACGTCCACGTCTTGCCGCCGGTTAAAAAATTGCACCGCGCGCACGATCTCCATCGCTGCGCCCTCGCCCTGTACGCGTACCGGATACAGTGTCAAATGCACATTGGGAAAACGACGCCGCAAAATCCGCACCACGTCCCGCACCGCCGCCCCGCGAGGTGAAGTAATCAGTCCGATACACCGTGGCAGAACCGGCAAGGCTTTCTTTCGTTCCTGCGCGAACAAACCTTCGGCATCCAGCCGTTTTTTCAACTGCTCAAATGCCAGTTGCAGCGCCCCCAAGCCCACCAGTTCGATCGATTCGACGTAAATCTGATACTCGCCGCGCGACTCGTACACGCTGATAGAACCCCGCATCGTCACCCGCAACCCATCTTCAGGGCGAAATTTCATTGCGCGGAGCTGCGTTTTGAAACACACACAACGGACTTGGGCACGTTCGTCTTTCAATGTGCAATAGATGTGCCCTGACTGCGCTTCCCGGCAATTAGAAATCTCGCCCTGCACCAGCACGTCGGTGAAATTCTTTATGAAGACATCGCGGATACGCGCGGTTAGCTCGCTGACTGACCAGATGCGGCGTTCCGGCATCAAGTTAAATTGCAGTTGCGTGGTCATTCGCTGGCAGAATCCTTAGCGGGGAAAATTTTCCACTTCCCGTCGTTGCAATAAAAAAAAGACGAAGACTTATTCACAAACCGGTCATCAATCCCCTGATGACCAAGCGGCTTTATACCCGCAATTCCGGCGCGATCATCCAGTTCATTCTCTCCCAACGCCCGAATCGACCGCCAATACCGCAATTTCTTGTCAGTCCCCGCTTTCAAATAATGCGCATCGTCCAACCTGGCCAGTGAGCCGGGACATACCGTATCCTTCCCCCAAAAGATCACAATGGTCGAAGTTCTTCCGTTCGAACACAGCACCGCCCAATCGTCCTGCCCCTTGCGCGCAAACTCCCCATGAATCACATTGTTTGGCGCCCTCACAGGCCCCGCGTCGCTCCCGGCTCCGTTCCCGCCGCGATCCCCATCAAACTGCGGAATCGTGCACCCGCGCGCGTTCAACTTTTCTATAAATTCAGTCGGCAACCCGGGAACATATCCAGGCTGTACTCGACCCACAGAACTATCCTTTGCCGCCGGCGGCTTCGCATTCTTTGGCTGTTGCCCGTCCAAACTACGGGCAACACAGAACATTCCTAGCAATATAATCAACCCCGTACTCAGAAGCGCTCTATTCTCAACTCCTACCGCGATTTTCCGCGCAACGCGCGAGCTCATCTATCACCACCGACTGCCCCAAATATACTCTCCGCTAGCAATCATGACCATCTTGTTGGGCCCGAAAGGCGTCCGAGTACAGCGAAAAATTCATCGCAGCTTGCCTGCGTTGTTCAAGGGTATCCACCTAATAACCTTGTCCAGATAATTTGCCTCGTCCTTCGCTAAGGTTCGACCTTTCACGTGCGTTAGCTGCCTATAACAATTTTTCTTCCGTTGACATGCTGTAAACGATTGCCATATATAGAACGCTCAGTTGGCCGTACCAATTCAGTCCTCGAAGAAGGCGGAAAATGAAAAACGCAACAAAGTTCGGCTCCGGAATCGTCCGGACCCGAAGCATTTTGTTCCTGGGCATTGCGCTCCTGGTCGTAAGTGCGACTTCGCGGGCGCAAAGTAACAATTCAGAAGAGCTTAATCTTACACTGCAGCCGGGGGCGCACAACTCCGCTCCTGGATCTAAACTTGTTTATCAACACGCGCGCGCCGCCAATACTGCGGCTGGCAAATCGCTACACGCCAAAGAAGTTGCCAGCGGACATGGCCCGGCCGCGAACAGTAATTCATCCGATGACGGCGGAATCCTTCGCTACCCTGGAACTGTCTCCTACCAAGGCGGCCCGGTGGTAGATTCTGCTGAGTTTCACGCCGTCTACCTGCTGCCCAATGGCCACTGCCACATAGCGGACTGTTGGGGCGACCCCGAAGGATTTCTGCGGGACTTAGGGAAAAGCGACTTTATTCATCTGGTCGACCAGTATGTCGGATTGCAGTCTTCCAACCGATATTCCGTCGGATTCCGCGCAAAGGTCAGCTATACGCCGCCCACCGCTCCGCTCACTGACAGTGACATTGAATCCGTTGTGTACCTCGTTGCGTCCGCCACGGGTGCAACCGGTTACGGCCACATCTATCACGTATTTCTGCCACCTGGACAGGATGAGTGCTTTGACTCAACGGATAGCGAGTGCTACTCACCCGACAATCCAACCAGTTTTTTCTTCTGCGGCTACCACTCCAGCGTGGATTTTTCCGACATCGGGCATGTGCTCTACACCGTTGAACCCTATCAGGACGTCCCGGGGTGCCAGGTCAAGCCAGGAACTCCCAATGGCCAGTTGGTGGATTCTACCGACAATGTTTTGAATCACGAGTCATTCGAAACGATCAGCGACCCGGACGGTACGGCATGGTGGAACACAACTTCGCTTCCGCTGAACGGCGAGGAAATCAGCGACGAATGTGAGTTCGTTACGGTTCAAGGCCAGAGCGCCTTCTTCGATGTTCCTTCCATAAAGATCAACGGGAAGCGATATGGCGTGCAGTCGATTTATAGCAACGATGTGAATGCCTGCGGCACCGCTCCCTAGACCTGGACCATCGAACGCCAAAATCAACGAAGGGGCGAGATAATCTCCGCCCCTTCTTGACTTTAGCTCCTGCCATTCTGCTTGATGTGTGTGCCTGGGGGCGGAGCTTTTCGAAGAGTCCACTCACTTTTCGGGAGTTTCGTCCACCACTTTATAGCCGGCGGGAATTTGAAACATCGCGGAACTCGGCTCGTTGCGCTCCACATGCGTAACGGTCACTGTCTGCTCCCCGGTGCGTGGGTCCGTGTGTTTCACCAGCATGTTCAGGTGCAACTCTTCTGAATACCAGTATTCGTCCGTGACTACCACGGGCTTGCCGGTACCGCTCGCCTCGGCCGATATCGTTTTGCTTGTACGGTTTCCATGGACAGAAACACTTTCCATGTCCTGTGTGCCCAAGTCTTCTTCGGTAACGCGCATTTCGCGTCCGGCTACAGGCGTACCGCTTTTTGCTCCCTGGGGCGCAACCACCACTTCCTGAGTTGGTTCCCGTGTGAGCCGCGCAGTTTGTCTCGCAATGCGTGTCGCAGGATCCAGAAAAATGTTCAACCCCGTTACCGGATCGTAGACATGAACGGACAGCAGAAGTGGAGCGCCACCGACTGCCGGGTTCATCCACTTTCGCCGCTCATTGTAGATTCGTCCCTGGAGATCACGAGCAATGTTGTTAACAGTCTTCTTTACCTCGGTTGTGCCGTCGGGCAAAGTCTGCTTGCTTTCCAATTGCACCGCGGCCGTTAACGGAACTCCAGCGACAGGAGTTACATAGACCCCCTGCATGCGCACAAGCACACCTGGGTACGGGGGCGGCCTCAGATTCGATGTGTCTTGGGAAAAACCGACGGAGCAGGCAAGAACAGCAACAGCGGCCAGAGACGCGATACTTTTAAGCAATTGTCTTACCATAGCAGCACTTCAGAAGACGGATGCACTGAGTCTAGAGCACAGAAAATACGGCGTCAACAAGCCTGCGTGCCGCGGCCCTTCCTGCCCTTCCGGCTCTACGGATTTCCCGGAAATCTAGGTGTGAGGGCCATCCCTCGGCTTTTACAACTTTTTACAATCGTTTGCTCATGCTTGACACATGCCCGCTTGCAGTTCCTTATAGTTCTGTTCAAGCGGACGGTGATAGACAAATCCGTGAGTCATAGCGCGAGGCATTGAATGTTTAAAAAGTGGCGATTGACGGACCGCACCCGAACCCTCCTAACCTTGGAGCTGGCCATCGTGCTTCCCGCGGCCGCACTGCTGGGCTTCAGCATCTGGAATCTCAAACACATCCAGCGCTCCGAAGCCTTCGAAGCAGCTATTCAACGCGATTTTTCCCACGTGCTGATGATCGCCGAAAAGAAAAGCTGGCACAAAGCAATAAACCTGCTGGATCCGGTCCGCAAGGGATTCCCGAGCCCGGATGAGGACCGCGCCACAATCAAAAACAAGCTGGAGCAAACGCTCGCGGGCCATCCGGAATATGACTTTGCATTGTTCTATGACAAAAAGAACAACCTACTGGCAAGCCGGGGCCAGCCCGCGCATGATAGCGATCCACAATTCTGTGCGGCCGCCCAACAGGCCATCAATATGGCGTCAAGCTGGCTTCCTATCGAAGCGTCCGACATGGCGGCGCGTCTCCGAGCCATGGCTGAAAAAGACGATGACGCTGTAAGTTTCTATAGTGGTTGGACCGCCAACGGCGATCAGCATAATTACTGGAGCGTGGCCTACTTTATTCCCCCGGGTGTTCCCAAAGATCGTGTCGTGTTGGGGGTCGTTTCTTATAACGAGGACTATCTGCGCAAGACTTTTTTCCCCGCCATCATGAAGGATGTATTGAACAGCAAGAGCGAAGTCCTCATGACCGCGGATGCTCCGGTCATGATGTTTCACTCGCCCAATGATTCCACTCCCTGGGTGCAATCTGCCAATTGGGATGGCGCCAAGCCCGAAGCAGAGCGGAATTTTCAGTGGGCATTCCCGCAGCTCACTTTGGCTATCAAATACCAGGGCACTACAGTTGCGGACATCAGCTCACGTTTCCTTCGGTACAACTACATTGTGCTCGCGGCACTATCGATTTTCATGGTTGGAGGAATCTTCCTCACCTATCGCAACGTTTCCCGGGAAATGACTCTTGCCAGGCTGAAATCCGACTTTGTCGCCAACGTTTCGCACGAATTGCGCACGCCGCTCGCCCTGATTCGCCTCTATGCGGAAACCTTAGAGTTGGGTCGCTTAAGCGCTAAAGAAAAATACCAGGAATATTTTCGCATCATCCGGGAAGAGAGCGAACGCTTGACCGCGCTGATAAACAATATTCTGGATTTTTCGAGAATCGACGCCGGGCGCAAGGAATATGACTTCCAGCAGACCGATCTGGCCGAACTGGTCCGCTCAACTCTCGATTCGTATCGCTTCCAGATCCAGCAAAACGGTTTCGGGTTCGAAGAGAAAATCGACAAAGATATTCCGCCGGTAAATGTGGACCGCGAAGCCATCGCGCGCTCGCTGCTGAACCTGGTGAACAATGCACTAAAGTACTCCAAGGATCAGAAGTACATCGGTGTGAACTTGTACCGTTCCAACGGCTCTGTGAAATTGGAAGTACAGGACCGCGGCATCGGTATCCCGGCCAACGAACAAGAAAAAATCTTCGAGAAGTTTTATCGATGCGGCGACCCGCTGGTTCACAACGTCAAGGGCTCGGGGCTTGGGCTGTCGCTGGTACGGCACATCGCCCGAGCGCACGGAGGAGACGTTTTAGTAGAAAGCGTCCCCGACAAAGGCAGCAAATTCACCATAGCACTGCCGCTGAATCCAGCTCCGCAGCCTGGGAATGCCGTCGCATGAGAGGCACACACGTGAATGTCCCCGCCAAACAAAAGGGAGTCGCAATGGGAGCAGCAAAGATCTTGATCGTCGAGGATGAACCGCACATGGTCGCCGGCCTGCGCGATAACTTCGAATACGAAGGGTTTCAGGTGCTCACCGCGCAAGACGGCGTGGAAGGGCTGGAGCGGGCGCTGAACGATTCTCCGGATTTAGTCGTGCTGGACGTGATGATGCCGCGCATGAGTGGATTGGATGTCTGCAAGCAGCTCAAGGCCAAGCGGCCGTCGATTCCCATCATTATGCTCACCGCGCGCGGTCAGGAAGTAGACAAAGTAGTGGGCCTGGAACTTGGCGCCGATGACTACGTGACCAAGCCCTTCTCCATCCGGGAACTCCTCGCACGCGTGAAAGCCGTTTTACGACGGACGCAAACTTTGCCGAAAGAACAGGACCGCTACGCCTTCGGAGACGTCGAAGTAAATCTACGGAGTTATCAGGTGCTGCGTGGTGGTAACGCGGTGGAGTTTTCCGGCAAGGAGTTCGACCTCCTGAAACATTTCCTTTGTCACTCTGGGGAAACGCTCAGTCGCGACCGTCTCCTTGACGAGGTGTGGGGTTACGAAAATTTTCCGACCACACGGACGGTGGATGCTCATATTGTTCGCATTCGACAAAAACTCGAACCGGTGCCGGATCAGCCTCGGTTCTTTCTGACTGTGCACGGGGTCGGCTACAAATTCGTAGGATGAAATGCATATGGCCACGAAAACCGTAGAAGTTCAGAATGCTCCGCGCAAGTCGTCCAGTAATCGTGCGGCACGATCAACCAAACGACCTGCGGAGACGCGTCCACTTCGTTCAACGAAGGCGAACGCGACCACTTTCGCGGAAAGCACGCTGGCACTCCAGCAGGAATTGGATACCGTGCGCCGGGAGCACGCAAAACTGCAACAGGCCGTCTATGAAGCGGCCCAAATACAACGGAGGCTTTGCGCCCCGCGCGAGCTTGCCTGGGGGGACTTCGAAATCGCCGGTGAAAGCTTTGCGGTACGACATCTCACTGGAGATTTTTTCAAGGTTATCCAGCTTGATTCCGACCTAGGACTGGTCTTGGGCGACATCGCGGGCAAGGGATTAACTGCTGGAATTTGGCAGACTCACATGATGGACCTGGTTCATCGCTCGGCGCGCAATCACCCGCAACCCGGCGATGCGGTTGCGGCAGTAAATCGGGAGCTATGTCAGGACCTTGGCGAGCCACCCATTACCGCGCTGTTTTTTGCTCGACTCGAACCAGACAGTAATGAACTGGTGTACTGCAACGCCGGTCTGCCAGCTCCGCTGATCTTCAGGAGCAACAAATCAGTGGAAAGTCTGGAAGAGGGTGGTCCGATGCTGGGCGCTTTGGAAGAAGCGACCTACGGCTCTGGGCGAGTCCAGCTAAACCCTGGCGACATGTTGCTCGCTTATTCCGATGGATTGACGGAGTGCCGCAATCACCAGGACGACGAGTTTGAAACGGAACGGTTATCAGCCGCGGCGAAGTGCGTCAGCGGCACCACCGCGAGCCAAGTCCTGTTCTCGACGCTTGCGGCAGTGCTCGATTTCGCGGGTTCCTGTACGCCGGCTGACGATTTGACGCTCTTGGTTGTTCGTCGCTGTGAAGCCGTGACAATAAGGGGTGAAGCAAAAGGCAGCAATGTCGTTTCTATGACTCGCCGCCGAATTGAGCCTGTTGAGTCGCGGCAAGTTACGAACTGACGCGAACCTTTACAAATAGCCAAGGGGTTTAGTGACGAGCTCAAAGTCGCTTCACGAGCTCGAAGCTACTGGTGTCTGCAAATTCGAACGAGGAGATATGCGATGGCCACAAAATCGGTATCATTTTCAGTGCCCATGGAGAACTCTCCACTATCTGCCGGTATGAACCAGCCACCGCCCTTGTCTCCTGAAGTGCTGCAGGTGATCTACAACGCACACTACCGACATGTTTTGCAGGTCTGCCGCGGATTTTTTCGGCATCCGGAAGATGCCGAGGATGCGGCTGCGGAGGTGTTTTTAAAGCTTTACCGGGTCTTGCACCAGAAGGATCAGACCATTCCGTTTCGCCCGTGGGTCTCGCAAGTAGCCGGTCATCACTGTATTGACAAGCTTCGAAGAAAGAAACGCGAGAAAAGCTTATCTCTCGAGGAAGTCGACGTGAGCAGCTTCGTTGATCACACCAGCGTGTCTCCGCTATCACAAGTTTTGCGCAACGAGACAGAGAGTCGGATCAGGGAGCACTTGGCACGCTTACCAGAACGACACAAGACGGCCCTGGTGCTGCGTTATTACAAGCGTATGAGTTACTCCGAAATTGCCCGCGCGTTAAATACCCACTTGCCTGCGGTGCGAGTGATGATTTTTCGGGCCAAGAGCTGCCTGCGCCGCAGTCTCGAGCGATCGGAACGCGCCTCTTTCCATCTGCGTCTGTTAAAGGCGAATTGATCAATGGTTGTCGAGACTGGACTTGGCAGAAGCCACTACACCACGTCTCGCCTTAGGAGGGCGCCTCAGAGAAGGGGTGTGCACTCAACTCAATTCGCGGGGCGCGCAGTTCATCTGAAAAACTCTGAAGTTGCGGATGAAATCAAGAAGCCGCTTTTTTTGTTTCGGAGCACGGCGCAGCCGGCCATAAGATCGTGGAGCGCCTGTTTCCGCGATGTCACGGCGGCGCAGACACAATCCACGGTGAAGTTCAAGCCGCCAACGTAAGGGACATGCAGCAGCAATCGGCCTCCAAAAAAACGACCACTCGCACGCATGAAGGTGACGCGGGTACCTTCAAGGTTGGCCACATGAATTGCCAACAGCTTCTTCCCTACTGTTCCCTGCCACACTGAACTTTCCATTACGGCAAAATAAATCCAACTGCTCACCAGAAAAAAAAACAGAATCTGATATACGCCAGATGTACCAAACGCAGCAAAAATGGCGCTAGGCGGCTCTCCCGGGTGAAGCTCCAGAAAAGCCAGCGAAATGCCGTTGGCGACTGCCAAGAATGAGACAAACACAGCGAGCACGACGCCCAGGACCATCAAGTCGACCAGCGCGGCAACAGCTCGCAGCCAGAAGCCGGCGTAACGCGCGTGACTAAGCATATTCACCAGATAACACCTGCAAATCGGTTCATACCTGACGGATCCAAATGCTGAACGTTTCAGAATCAAGAATGAATTCATCTTGCGCAGGCCCTTCACTAGCCCTGCAGTCGCCGAGCGAGCAAAAGTTACGATTCGTTAGTAAAGTATGTGTTCCACTCTATGTCCTCGAGCCCGGTTAATATCACCACTGCCGTTGCGCTTCCGCCAGCTCCCTCTGAATCAAGCAAGCGACTGTTGCCGTGGCTAGTCGCCGTCGCCTTTTTCATGGAGTCGCTCGACACCACCATTCTCAACACCGCCGTGCCCGCGATTTCCGCGGCTCTTAAGGTGGCGCCGCTCAGCATGAAGTCCGTGCTAGCCAGCTACACACTGAGCCTTGCGGTCTTTATCCCGATCAGCGGTTGGATGGCCGATCGTTTCGGCACTCGTCGCGTCTTCGCCTCCGCGATTGGGCTCTTCACGCTTGGCTCATTTCTCTGCGGCATTTCCAGCAACATCGATTTTCTGGTCGCTTGCCGTATTCTCCAGGGCTGCGGCGGGGCCATGATGGTTCCAGTAGGCCGGCTCACTCTGGTCCGCACTTTCGCCAAGTCCCAGCTCATTCGCACCATGAGCTTCGTGGCCATCCCGGCTTTGATCGCACCCATGCTCGGACCGATTGCCGGCGGCCTGATCGTAGGTTACTTACATTGGCGATTCATTTTTTTTGTGAATATACCGATCGGACTTGTCGGCTTATTGATGGTCTATCTGCATCTGCCGGACTACCGTGAAGAACATATCCATCCTCTCGATGTCGTGGGTCTCATCCTCTTTGGTTCCGGCATTGCCCTGCTGTCTTATGTACTCGAAGTCTTCGGCGAGCACACCTTAGGCACCCGTGCAATCCTCAGCCTGCTGACCATCTCTCTTGCGCTCATCGCGGCATATTGGCTTCACGCCAAACAAATCGCTTATCCACTGCTGCAGTTGAGCTTGTTTCGCATTCGCACTTTCAGTGCATCGGTAAGCGGCAGCTTCTTCACCCGCCTGGGCATCGGCGGGGTGCCATTCCTGCTGCCGCTGCTTTACCAGGTTGGCCTGGGCTTTACTCCCATTCAGTCCGGCCTGCTGATCATGCCGCAGGCCATGGCCGCCATGAGCACCAAGTTTCTCTTGCCGCGCATCTTGCGCCGCGTCGGCTATCGCGGCGTGTTGATCTCCAACACCATAATTCTTGGCGTCCTCTTGATGGTATTCGCCACTATTGGACCGTACACCCCGGTATGGCTCATCGTGCTGCAAGCGTTCTGCTATGGGGCATTCACATCCCTGCAATATACGAGCATGAACACATTGGTTTACGCGGACATAAGTGAAGAACAAACGAGCAATGCCAGTTCCATCGCCAGCACCATGCAGCAAATGTCCATTAGTTTTGGCGTCGCATCGGCGGGACTAGCCACCGCGTTCTTCATTCCCGATCGCTCCACCTCCAGTTCTCCCACTATGATTCACGGCATCCACAAAGCCTTCCTCTTCCTCGGTGGATTCACCGTCCTGTCGACGATTATCTTCCGCAAGTTGAAAACGGGAGACGGCAGCGGTGTGAGCCAACAAAAAGAGGTTCACGCCGGATGACTTGAAGTAGCGTCGCGGCATCCAAGACAACCCCGCTCACTGGCGTCCACGACATGCTTTTGAATTTTTTGGACGATTGTGTGCGTTAAGCGCTAAATAGGAGTTTTTCGCAACCGCAACGCATTCGCGATCACGGAAACCGAGCTTAAGCTCATGGCCGCGCTGGCCAGCATCGGGCTCAGCATCCACCCAAAAACAGGATAGAAAACGCCCGCCGCAATTGGAACCCCCAATGCGTTATACAAAAACGCAAACCCCAGGTTCTGTTTGATATTTCCGATGGTGGCGCGGCTCAATCTCCGGGCTCGCACTATTCCACGCAAATCACCCTTCACCAGCGTAATCCCTGCGCTGTCCATAGCCACGTCCGTGCCCGTCCCCATAGCTATTCCCACGTGCGCAGCAGCGAGTGCCGCCGCGTCGTTGATGCCGTCCCCCGCCATGGCTACAATTCGCCCTTCTTGGCGCAAACGTTTGACCATTTCGCTTTTTTGCTGCGGTTGAACACCGGCTTCCACTTCTTCAATTCCCAGTTGCGACGCTACGCGCGCCGCCGTCTCACGCCGGTCACCAGTCAACATTACGATGCGCAGACCCTCACGACGCAACTCACGCAAGGCCTCCGCGGTTGACGTCTTGATGCGATCATTCAACAAGAATACCCCTTCGACCCGCCCGCTAATCCCGATATACACCAATGCAGCCGACTCATCCTGGCGCGCCTGTACAAAACCCGCTGTCGAAAACTTCACTCCGCGCGCCCGCAAGAAGTTCTCTGTCCCCACAACCATTTTCTTGCCTAACAGTTCCCCTTCAATTCCTCCGCCTGGCGTAGCCAGAAATTTACTGGCAGAAGCCAGCAGCAATTGTTTTTCATTCGCGGCCTGCACAATGGCGCGCGCCAGAGGATGTTCACTGGACCGCTCGAGACTGGCGGCCAGCGACAGCAAAGAATCTTTTGTGTAAGCGCTGCCCTCCGCGACTTCTATTTCCGCAACTTGCGGCTTGCCTTCCGTTAGTGTCCCTGTCTTATCGATAACCAGCGTGTCGACCTTCGCCAGCGTCTCCAACGCTTCGGCGCTGCGAATCAAGACTCCAGCCTGCGCACCGCGCCCAACCGCCAACATTACCGACATGGGAGTAGCCAATCCCAGGGCACAGGGGCACGCAATAATCAGCACGGCAATGGAACTAACCAACGCATACGCGAATCGCGGTTGCGGGCCAATCAGCATCCACGCCAAAAATGCCAGTGCGGCAGCACCGATCACGGCCGGCACGAAATACCCTGCAACCTTATCTGCCAGCCGTTGCATGGGTGCGCGACTACGTTGCGCTTCGCTTACCAGCTTCACGATGTGCGCCAGCATGGTTTCTGCTCCCACACGCTCCGCTTCCATCACAAAGCTGCCGCTGCTGTTCAGCGTGCCTCCCGTCACTTTGTCTCCGGCTGATTTCTCCACCGGCATAGGCTCGCCGGTAAGCATACTTTCGTCTACCGCGCTCTCACCCTCGCGGACCACCCCGTCGGTGGGAACCCGCTCGCCCGGGCGCACGCGCAGAAGGTCGCCGCGCTGTACTTGATCGAGCGCAACGTCCTTCTCCTTCCCGCCGGTCGCCAACAAATGCGCCTGCTGCGGAGTCAAATTCAACAGTGCGCGAATGGCCGCCCCGGTTTTTTGCCGCGCGCGCAGTTCCAGCACCTGCCCCAGCAACACCAGCGTCGTAATTACCGCAGCAGCCTCAAAATAAACCGGTGGTGCGCCATCCATCGCTCGAAACGATGCGGGAAAAATCTGCGGAAATATAGTCGCCGCTAAACTATCGAAATATGCCGCCCCCGTTCCGAGCCCGATCAGCGTGAACATGTTTAGGCTGCGATGAATGACTGACATCCAAAATCGCTCAAAAAATGGCGCGCCGCCCCACAGCACTACGGGAGTCGCCAGCGCCAGCTCGACAAAGTTGCGTGTTGCCGAAACTAAATGCAGCGGCAAATGATCGCCGCCCATAGCAATCAC
>Ga0182015_10001220_pt1 | contig 34808 bp, 34 predicted proteins | sample 712P3MmetaG_FD_120478 | JGI IMG/M metagenome (GOLD analysis project Ga0182015, IMG submission 120478) | Permafrost microbial communities from Stordalen Mire, Sweden - 712P3M metaG | ecosystem: Environmental > Terrestrial > Soil > Wetlands > Permafrost | place: Sweden: Stordalen | collected...
ATTTGTTGATTGGCAATTATCATTTTGCACGCGATTACGGGTGTGTGCACCCCGGCATGCCTCTTGGCCGCAAGCATCTCCGTCGAAGCCGTGACGCCCCCACTGGTGGGATTGGCCATACTCTAAAGAGCTACTTCCAGACTAGGGTTTGCCTGGATGGAAGTCAAACATCATCGGTTAGATGACGGCTTCGCACGCGAAGCTTCGCTTGCGCTGTTTGTTCGCAGCACCTCGATATAAATTTGACATGCTATGCATAGCTATGCAATAATAGCATGCATTAAAGAGGGAAGTGATGCATACCACCACGTCGATTTCTGATTCCGATCTTGTCCGGCAGTATGCTTCTGAAGAGTATCTTGCCGCGGCCCGCCGTCGCGGCGACAAGACCGTCTCGATCAACGTGGGAACCGTACACAAGGCCTTGGCGCTAAACAATCGTGTTCCCCTCGTGTGCGCTGCACTCGGATCCAAGAAGTTTCTTACGGAGAACCATCTCCGGCTCATCTCGAAAACCGGCCCGCCGTCGGGACAAAGTACAACTGTTACTTTCACCTACAAATTCGATGAGCACGACGAAAAAAGCTCGATTCCCACTGATCCGTGGCTCGCACTTCGCGGGATCGCTAAAGACGTGTTTGCGTCGCTTGGGGGCGGAGAAGCCTTTATCCGCGAGGAGCGGGCAAACTTCTACGGACCCGCTAAAGACGAAATCTTCTAGGCCGTATTGAATAGTTCGCGTTAAACACGAGCGTTGAAGCATGAGCCGGATTTATTGGGACACGATGCTGTTCGTCTACTGGCTGGAGGAGCACCCCCGTTATGCTAAGCGCATACGCCACCTCCTCGATAAGATGAACGAGCGGCAGGATCAGCTTTACACCAGCTCTTTTGCCGTGGGAGAAACTCTAGTAGGTTTTTACAAGACAGGGGCGGCAGAAACGGCTAGTAAGGTTCGCCAGTTATTCCGGCCTCCACTTGTGGAGGTCATACCCTACACATTGGAGATGGCGGATATCTACGCCAGCATTCGTGCGAAGCAGAGAATTTCTGCGGCCGATGCCATTCATCTGGCGTGCGCCGCGCAAGCCCGCACGGACCTTTTTCTGACCAATGACGCCGCTCTCATCGGCAAAGTGATTCCCGGTATTCAATTCATCGCCGGGCTGGACTCAAATATTCTTTAACGCGCCATCCATCGAGTATTTTCTCTTTTATCCGGAGGTTTAACCTTCGGACTTCAGAAATCCGCCAGTTCGGGCACGCTGAAAAATGGAATGCGGGTGGGTGCAGCATCGCCAAGGCCGTGCAGGCCTCCGAGATACACTGTGTGCTGGCCGTAGCGTTTGTTGATCTTGTCCATAATGCTGCTGACCCTCTCGCGGTTCTCATCATCGAAAAATCCTAAAGTGTGAAACTTATCCGGGATGAGATCGAAAAGCCACACGCCGACATGCACCGGAGTATTCGAGGGACAATCCTTCCAGATCTCGCGAAAGTGGTCTTGCAGCGTCATGGTGTCGCGGCAGGCGTGGATGTTCATGTGCGCATTCCAACCTGAAGGTTCTGCCTCATTTTTAATTTCCCGGAAGCGATGAGAAAAGGCAATGGTCACGCCGATTCCTCGCGCCCACATATTTAACCGGCGCAATTTTATCGCTGCATTGCTGAGGAGCTTAAGCGCCACATTGTAGGCGTTTTCTCTTGTCCGGTACTTCGGCGCCAGCACGTGCTGTTTGCCGATGCTCTTGCGTGGGGAGTCTGGCTTCTCCTTCCAATCTTCCCCCTGCAGCCAATACCACATGGTTTCTCCCTGCACGCTGCCCCAAATGTCCCGCATCTGCTGAGAGGACAATTTACAAAGCTGCTCTACGGTCGTGATGCCCCGATTATGCAGCCGATGCTCCATGGCGTGACTGATCCCCACCACATCCCGCAACTTCATGCAGTGCAGCGCGTGCGGCAGGTCTTTTTTGAGTAATATGGTCAACCCGTCCGGCTTGCAGAGGTCGGCTGCGGTCTTGGCCAGATAGCAGTTGGGCGCAAGGCCAATCGAGCAGCGCAAAGCCACGCCAAGATTGCGCAGGGACTGCTTGATTCTGTAGCCCAGCGTGGTGGCGTTGGGCAGAAAGCGTTCGCGGCCCATCAACTGGCAAGCCATTTCATCCACGGAGAAAGCTTTGTAAATCGGCAGATGCTCTTCCATGGCTGCTTTAATTTTTTCCTGATACTCCACATACAGCTTCGGCCGCGCCACTACAAGACTTATATGCGGACACAGAGCCTTGGCATCCTTGACCGAAGTGCCTGTCTTCACGCCATAAGCTTTGGCCTCATAGCTTGCTGCCAGGCAGCAGGTGGAATCGGTATCAACCGCCACTACGCCTACGGGCCGGCTGCGCAGCTCGGGCCGATCCTGCTGCTCAACTGAAGCAAAGTACGAGTTGAGATCGAGGAAGAGCCAATGTACGGTGGGGTATTGGCCCTCGGAAAACGCTGGCAAGGAGGGGAGCATGGCTAGGCGGACAGCTTATCATGATAGCAAACAAAAAGCGAATATTAAAATCCTATATTTTAGGACAAAGTTTTCTTTCCAGGCGGATTCTCACTTTCGGCCACTCCGTATCCAGGATGCTAAAGTACAACGAATCGCGCACACGGCCCGTCCACGTGATCACGTGCCTGCGCAGCGTGCCTTCTTCTTTGGCGCCGATGCGCAGGATGGCGTTGCGCGACCTCTGATTCAACGCGTCTGTTTTCAGTTCGACACGCATGCATTGCCAGACTTCGAAGGCGTGCCGAAGCATGAGATATTTGGCTTCGGTGTTGACGCCGGTGCGCTGCCACGCCGGCGCGATCCAGGTGGATCCGATCTCCACACGGCGATTGATGCGGTCGATGTTCATGAAGCGCGTGCTGCCGATTACCCGCCTCGAGCTGCGTTCTACGGTCGCGAATACTACCGACTCGCCGCGTTCCTGCTCAGCCAGAGCTTTGTCGACGACATGCTGGAAGTCTTGCGGCGATTTCATGCGATAAGGGATCCACTGGAAGATGTCGTCGAGATCGTCTTTGGCAACCTCCCAGAAGATTTCGGCGTGCTCGCGGCGAATCGGTTCGAGACGAACGACGGAACCTTCCAGTGTGACCGGGGTGACGATATGCAGCTCAGCAGAGACCGAACTCATCGGACACGTCCTTTCTTGGCCGGCAGCGTACCATTATCTTGCATCTTGCTGTCATTTGCGGGCATCTGAACTATCACTTTGTAGAATAGGGTTGCAGACGAGGGCGTTGACCGGCGATGATCTCATCCGTCCAGCACGATAGAAACAGGCAATGTCAGGAGTGTTGCCGGTGAAATCGCAGTGTTTGCCCTTCGCGCAAGTCCCGCATACCGCGCGCCTTTTCACCGACCTTCTCGCATATTCTCCCAGCGTCCGGCCCTTCTACCCGCATTCTCCTTATTTCAACGAATGGGTGAAGGCGGAAGTTTCCACTCTGCAGTACGATCCATCTCGCAGGGAGCGCGTGAGCGCGATTCTTGAACAGCAGAACAAATCCTGGGACGCTTCGCCGCAGACTCTCGCCAACATCAATCGTCTGCGCGGCGGCGCGGCTGCCATTGTGACCGGACAACAGGTCGGCCTGTTCGGCGGCCCCATGTTTGCTATTTACAAGGCTCTAACCGCCGTCAAATTGGCCGAACAAGCCGCTGCGGCAGGCATCGAGGCGGTTCCCGTATTCTGGCTCGCTACCTACGATCATGACCTTGCAGAGGTCAATCACGTTTCAATGCCCGGACCCGACGGCCTTCTGCGCACGCTCACGACCTCCAGCCATGGAGTTGCGGGAGCGCCGGTAAGCGAGGTGCGCTTGGGGGAAGATATCCTGCCGCTCATCGAAGAAGCCGCGGGTCTGCTGGGAGATTCCGAGGCATCGCAATTTCTGCGGGAATCCTATCGACCCGGCGAGACACTGGGCAGTGCATTCGCCCGCTTCTATGCCCGCCTGTTCAGCCAATGGGGCGTGATTCTGCTGGATGCATCGGACGCGGAACTGCATCGCATTGCGGCGCCCATCTATCGAGCGGCAGTCGAGCGCGCATCCGAGATCGATGATGCGCTGCTGCTTCGTGGGCGCGCGCTCGAATCCGCAGACTATCACCAACAGGTGAAAGTGACTGCCTCGTCCGTTCTCTTGTTCACGTTGCAAAATGGGGCCCGCAGCCCGATTCAGCGCCGCACGAATGGGAGCGCAACGGAATTCGTCATCGCCAGTGAGACGGCGGTGGAGAAGTTGTCATCTGCCGAGTTGCTGGACCGCATCGACAAGGCTCCCGAGAATTTCAGCCCCAATGTGCTCTTGCGACCGGTGGTGCAAGATTACCTTCTGCCCACCCTGGCTTACACGGGCGGGGCGGCCGAATCGGCATATTTTGCGCAGGTGGGGGCGGTCTACGAAATAATTCTGGGACGCGTGACGCCCCTCGTTCCGCGCTTTTCGGCAACTCTGATCGAACCCAAGGTGCAGCGTTGGCTGCGTCAGTATGATCTCACTGTGGTAGATGTGTTTCAGGAGTCCGACGCGCTTCGCCGCACGCTGGCCTCGCGTACTCTGCCGGCAGATTTGCAGGCGGCCTTTGAACGCGCAAAAAAATCGGTGGAAGAATCTTTTTCCGGATTGCAGGAAGCGCTGGTCAAACTCGACCCCACGCTCGTTGAAGCCAGCCAGACAGGTGTTTCAAAAATACACTACCAACTCGACCGTCTTCGCGAGCGCGCCATGGCCGCCGAATTGCGCCGCAGCGAAGTGGTCGGCCGTCATGCTGACGCTCTCAGCAACGCGCTCTATCCCGAGGATGCGTTGCAGGAGCGGGGCGTGGCCGGAGCCTACTTTGTGGCCCGCCATGGAAACGAACTGCTGAAAAATATTTACGACGCCATCCGCATCGATTGCCTTGACCATCAGATTCTGGAGCTGTAGGCGCAATCGGTCGCAAGTCGATTCTATTGCCGCAGCCAGGTTTCAAGTTGCTCCACGGACTCCACGCGCGGTTCGTGCCGATCGCGGTAGGCTCCCGCTACATCCAACAGCACGGCCTGCATTCCCGCATTGCGGGCTCCCACATAGTCCACCGAATAGACGTCGCCCACGTACAGGCTTTCGTCGGCGTGCGCGTTCATGGCGCTGAGCGCCGCTTCGAAAATCTCAGGGCGGGGCTTCTCGAATCCAACGATGCCTGAATCCGTGATGCTCTCGAAGCAATCGGCGATGCCGCAGCGGGAGAGCACCTGCTCGATCTTGCCATCGGCATTGGAAATAACGGCAATGCGGAGCTTTGCGCCGATTCGATCGAGGGCCTCGCGTGTGCCGGGCAATATCTGGTCCCAGTTAGCCGAGTTCTGTGTGTTCTGCAGGAGTTCCCGCAGCAGAACTTCGCGGATGCCGGCATCCTCGTCGAGCTCCGCGAGCAGATAATTGTGAAACGTCCACCAGAAACCGTGATCAACTCGACCTGCCTGCATGCCTTGGTCAAACTCTGTCTTCGTCCGGCGCTCCAGGGCCTGCCAATGCTCCGGCGTAGGATGACGATCAATCGAGATGGGAGCCAGCATCCTCGCCCGATTGGGGAAGAGAAGGGTATTGCCGACATCGAAGAAAATGAAGCGCCGGTCAGCCATGCATCCATCTTACTGAAAACGCCGGGATTTACTGAAGACGTCGCGCTGCAAAACATCGCCGGAAGCGGGTACTGAGTTGATACGATGGATGCCCGGCTCGGTCCAATGCGTGACCCGAACAAGAAAAAAATGTAATATCCAAGTGAATTGGGGGCAATTTTCAGGACTTTTCCGTTGTATGTAATTCGGCACGCTATGGCTCTCTCTTCAACCACCGGGCTGGTCTCGAGCTTCACGCGAGCTACGGGTGCCGCGCTCTCGATTCACAACCTGGTGCGCGCTCAGTCCGCTCTGGTTGCCGCGCTGGTTTTTTTCGAGCGCCTTTCCAGCCGCCGGAATGACGTTTACAATATTCTTTGGGCCGTAGTCTTCGGCTTTGCCACGCTGAATATTCTCAGCCTGGCCGCGAGGCGCTTCGAACCCAACCGTCGCGGCCTCACCTTTGGAGAATTGATGGCGGTGCTCATTGTCCTGCTTTCGATCTTCCTGCTGGGCTGGGAGTTGCTGAGCGTTTTCCACATCTTTCCGATCCAACTCCACCGCTGAGCGTTCCCCCGTCTTTTGCGGTATGATTCGCCAAATGGCGAAGCATCCCCTCAATTTCGAAGTCACTTGCCCCTGCTGCAGCGCGCTGCTGAAAGTGGATACGGAAACTCGCGCCGTCATCGCCCACACCGCCGCGGTGAAGCCCAGAATGTTCGCCGATATGGAGGACGCGGCCCGCGCCATGAAGGAACAGGATACCCGCCGCGAATCCATCTTCCGGCAGTCGGTCGAGGCGCAGAAACATGCTTCCGAGCTTCTGGAAAAAAAGTTCCAGGAGGCCGTGAAGAAGGCCAAGGAGTCTCCTGACACGGGCAAGCCCATCCGCGATTTCGATCTGGATTAGGAGCAGTGGCCAGTGATCAGTGGTCAGAAAAGCCATTGGCCACTGATCACTGGCCACTGACGTTTAGAATCGAAAGCGATGGAGACTCGTCCACTGCTTCTCGGCCACCGCGGTGCGCGCGCTGAGAAGACCATCTCCGAAAACACGCTGGCTGCATTCGATCTCGCGCTTGCCTCAGGCTGCGACGGCTTTGAATTTGACGTTCGGCTTACGACGGATGGTCAAGCGGTGATCTGCCACGACCCCAGCATCCGCGGCCACGAGATTGCCCGGTCCTCGGCTGAACAGTTAGCCCTGCCGCTCCTGCGCGAAGTCCTAACTCGCTATCAGGGCATCGCCTTCCTCGATATCGAACTGAAAGCCCCCGGCCTAGAAAGAGTCACCCGTGACCTGCTAAAGGAGCTTGCTCCGGTGCGTGGCTTCGTGGTGTCGTCATTTCTCCCCGAAGTGCTGGAGACTATCCATGGTTTGGACGCAACCATCCCGCTCGGTCTGATCTGCGAAACACAGCCTCAACTCAACCTTTGGCCCCAGTTGCCAGTCGAGTATGTGATTTCGCACCACAAGTTGGTGCAGCAGGATCTCATCTCTGAGATCAAAGCGGCGGGCAAGAAGATATTTGTGTGGACAGTAAATGTCCCTAGCGATATAAAACGCTTTTCCGCATGGGGCGTGGACGGCGTTATTTCCGACTACCCCAAACGACTGGCGGGCGCGTTCCGTCACCAATCGAGTCCGGGCCAGCAATAATTTCCTGAAAATACTCGCATTCCAGAAATCCGATTCACCACATCCTCCGTACATCTGCCAGAGCGGTTCCTACATCCGCCTGTGGAGGAAATCATGAAACTGTCAGCAATCCGGCCCGCACTGCTTGCGGCCGTGGCCCTAATCGCGGCAACTGTGTCCGCGCAGACCCTCAAACCCAACCAAACCCTCGGCTATGGAGCCGGTCAAATCCTCAGATTCACCTACACTCAGAACTTTGACTGCATCGATCAGCCCGGCGACGACCTGAACTACAATGGCATCATCGCGGCGAACGACCCCGGCGAAATGCAAACCCCAATTTGTCAGGCCGGAATCAACCCCTCGATCAACCCACCCGGACAGGTCGGGAACCCCGAAGTAACGACTGAACCGCTGTTTGTCCTGGTCCCTCTGTTTTCCGTCAACAACGACCAGAATCCCAATGACGCGATTTCCTGCAACAACGTCGTTTCAGGAACTCTCTGTGGACCCGCGTTGGGGGCCGAGATGATCAGCTTGTTTGGCGCGCTGCCGGAAGCTTTCAAAGCTACTCCACTGGTCTACACGCAGTGCCCTGAGCCCGGTTCGGCCCCGGGAACCTGCACGATGCACGCTTCCAGGCTTGATTTGGGTCCAGTTCTAGCTGATTTGGGTTACACCGGGCCGCCCACCGCGAACGTGTTTGTTCCCACCCCCAACCACAGCCACGTTTTGATTAATACCGATATCAACCTCAAACCGATCTGGTGGCAGGTGATCCCGGTGCTGGTCACGAGTCCGAGTGATTGGCCGAGCAAAGATGGAAGCAGTGGCATTACGTCGCAAGAGGCATTGCAGGCTGCCAAGGCCGCCGGCGACGCGATCCTCGCTCCGTCGAACTTCTTCCTGTTCTTTAGTTCGTACTCCACCGGTGGTCACTCAATGGCTGGCATGAACTAGACGGTTGGCGTGCACCGGGTGGGGGCCCCGGTGTTCCTGAATGCTTCAACAGTGGCAGGCTCGATCTCAGCAGTCGAGCCTGTTGTTGTTCCCTGGGAATAGGTTTGAATTTCGCGCGGAACAATATTTGGTTTGTTATTGCACCCCGCGCTTTCGTGATCCCCGCGACAATCAATCTGCTGCGGCTTCGAGTGCGGCCGCGTGCTGCACCGGTCGCAGAAAGGCGTCGCGTTCCACTTCAAAGGCTTCCAGGTTGGCTCCCATGGTGTGTTCATTCCAGCCGAGAACGGCGCCAATGCGCAACGCGGCTTCGCGGCTGCACGATTCCGACCAGCATGCACCCAGTGCCACCGGCACCCTGCGCAACAGAACGTCGCCCAACGTTATCGCAAACTCTCTGCGGTAAGCCTCCACCACTTCAGCAATCACGTGGGAGGTATGCGGACAGATCGGCGCCCGCAGTTCCGCGCTCACCAGTGCCATGCGGGCGATGTCCGCAGCACGTTTGCCGTGCCATTCCAGCATGCCCCGCGCCGATTCCTCACTCACCGCTCCAATCCGCGCAACCTCCAGAACAGCCTCGTCCAGTAAGGGATCGAGCGCGGGTCCCGGCCCCACCGCCATCGCACCGGGTTCCGCAGCGCTCAACCCGATCTTCCGGGCACAGTCCCGGGCCAGCGACGCGGCCGTTGTCAACTTGCCGCCGATCGCGGAAAGCATATGGGTAGCTCCATCGTCGGCATGGTCGTGCAGAATGTGCCGCCGTGTAACTGCCGAAGGACGGTTGTCCGGGGAATAGGGCAACGGTCGGATTCCAGCAAAAGCGTGCTTCACGCTCTGCGCCGAGATCTTCGCCCTGGGAAACAACTGGGCCAGCGACCGCAGTAGGTAGCTGATCTCTTCGGCTGCCGGAACTGTTTTTCCTGGGTCGCCGCTGTCGGCGACTTCCGTCGTTCCCACCAGAACCTGATCATTCCACGGCAGCACAAAGATAGGGCGTCCATCCATGGCCTCAGTGTAGAGAGCGGCGCTCGGCGAACCCGGAAATCGGGGCAGAACAATGTGCGATCCGCGCACTCCGCCCAGCATCGGCTTCTGCGTACGAATCGAAGATCGCTGACACACGCGATCCGCCCACGGCCCACTGCAGTTGATCACCCAGCCGGCGTCCACGCGTTGGTCCCGGCCCGTGATCTGGTCGCGCAGCAGCACACCCCGGACGCGGCCATGAGCCACATCAACGGCCAGCGCTTCCACGTGGTTGCGGACGATCGCCCCGGCCTCCACCGCTTCCATTAACCATTCCGCCACCAGCCGTTCGGGAAACTCGCATTGGGCATCTTCATAATTGAAGAACGACCAGCGATGTCCGGCGTCCAGCGCCCGCTCCAGTCGCTTCAGTTCCATTTCCGTGGCATCCGTGCTCGGCGCTTTTCCTGCCATGCGCTGGTAGAGCCACAATCCAGTACGCACTTTCAGAGCGCTACGTTGGCTCTTCTCGTTCAGAAGCAGAAGGAAGTGCATAGGATGGATCAGATGAGACCGTTCCCGCAGCAACTTCTCCCGTTCGCGCAGCGACTCCCGTACCAGATCCAGTTCACCATGCTCCAAATACCGAAGTCCGCCATGGATGATGCGCGTGGAACGGCTGGTTACTCCAGAAGCAAAATCATTCTGTTCGACCAGAAGCGTGTGCTTTCCCGCGCGAGCGCACTGCCGCGCCACCGCCACGCCGTTGATGCCCCCGCCAATCACCACCACTTGAAAGTGCTGGCTTTCCAGGGATGCTCGCGGATTGGCTGCTAAGACCATTTTGTATCAGTCAGATACGGAGATTCCGAAAGGTGATTATAGAGCTACGAAGCCGCCCTCAAACACTATTGCTCCTAGAGTGTGCACTCGGTTCGTCAGGGGGAGAAGGTAACCTTGGTACCGCAAGATTGCTGGACCAAAAGTAGCACCGTGTCGTCCGAACGTTCCGAAATGGGAGTGTCAAGAGAAACCGGCCTTCTGCGAAAGCAGTCAGCCGGCATCTGCATCTTGCTTCTTCATTCTTTAGGCGACCTTCTGGACAGGTTTGCCGCTCCCGGTGGCAGCCTTGGAGAATAGCGCGATCATTTCTCGATTGAAGGCCGGAATGTCGTCCGGTTTGCGGCTGGTGACTACACCGTTACTGACGATCACTTCTTCATCCACCCAGGTTCCACCCGCGTTCCGAATGTCAGTTTTCAGAGAAGGCCAGGAAGTCATGGTGCGGCCACGCACTGCGCCGGCTTCCACCAACATCCACGGACCGTGGCAGATTGCCGCCACTGGTTTTCCCAGCTCGAAGAATTGCTTCACGAAACGAACTGCGTCAGGATTCATCCGCAACTGGTCGGGATTCATAACGCCGCCCGGCAATAGCAGCGCATCGTATTGAGCCGCATCCGCGGATTTCAGAGAAACGTCGACCGGGACTTCTTTACCCCAGTCTTTGTGATCCCAGCCTTTGATCTTTTTCTCGGTGGGTGAAACCACCTGAGTTCGTGCGCCTGCTTCTTCCAGCGCCTGTTTCGGCTTCATCAGTTCCGACTGCTCAAAGCCATCGGTTGCGAGGATTGCTATGGTTTTTCCTTGAAGATTATTGGGCATGATATTTCCTCCTCTAAATTTTTGCGTACTTTGGATTGAGTTCTTATTTAAATTTGATGCGGCGTTCGGTAGCGCGGTTTATCGCTAATTCAATTGTCGCCAATAAACGAGTCGCCACGGCGTGCATTGCTCCTACTACGACGGCTCATTTAAAGTGTTGTCAATGTCCACGACCGGCGAACGTTTCGAACGCGCAGTCGCTATCATGGAGCGCCTGCGCGCTCCGGGGGGCTGCCCCTGGGATCGCGAGCAGACCTTCGACTCCATCAAACCTTATACGCTGGAAGAAACCTATGAAGTCCTGGAAGCGATCGACAATCGCGATTGGGACGAGCTTCCCGGCGAACTCGGCGATCTGCTGCTGCAGGTGCTTTTCTATTCGGAGATGGCGAAAGAGCAGGGAACCTTTTCGATCGACGATGTTCTAGACCGTCTCTCGCGCAAGCTTGTAGACCGGCATCCTCATGTATTTGGCGACGCAAAAGCCGAAACTTCGACCGATGTAAAGCGCAACTGGGAGGCATTGAAGGTCGAAGAACGAAAGAAGCGGTTGGGCGAAACCGTGGGCGCGGCCGGCGGCAGCGCGGCAGGGAAAGTTTTACCATCAATTCTCGCCGGCATCTCCTCGTCCATGCCGTCGTTGCTGGAGGCCCACAAGCTCAGTTCGCGCGCGGCGCAAGTTGGATTCGACTGGCCTGACATGGAGGGCCTGTTCGACAAGCTTAGCGAAGAGACCGCCGAACTTCGCCAGCATTTGCAGGAATTTCCCGCTCCCGGCCCGCGCCCAGAAGGCCGCGGCGTTGCCGGTTCCGGGCGTCAGAGTATTTCCGAAGATCTGCGGATTCGATTAGAAGAAGAAGTTGGCGATCTCTTCTTCGTGCTGGTCAACATCGCCCGCTATCTGTCGCTCGATCCCGAATCTGCATTACGCAAGACTAATCGCAAGTTCCGCCGCCGCTTTCAATGGATGGAGCAGCGCCTGCACGAAAGCGGAACCACTCCCGAACGGGCTTCGATGGATGAGCTTGAATCGCTCTGGCAGCAGGCCAAGCAACAGGAGAAACCGTGAGCTCGGACGCCATTGTGATTCGCCGTTGTCAAGGCCTTGACGAACTGCGGGCCTGCGTCGCGTTGCAAAAAAATGTCTGGAACTTCACCGACGCCGAACTGGTCCCACTCCGCATGTTCGTCGTGGCCGAGAAAGTTGGCGGACAGGTGATGGGCGCTTTCGACGGCAGCGAGATGGTCGGCTTCGCTCTTTCGGTGCCGGGCACTCGTTCGGGCCACGTCTATCTTCATTCGCACATGCTGGCCGTCCGCAAGGATCATCGTAATGGCGGATTGGGCCGCCGCCTCAAGTTGCTGCAGCGCGAAGATGCGCTCGATCGCGGCATCGAACTCATCGAGTGGACCTTCGATCCCCTCGAGATCAAGAACTCTTATCTCAATATTGAAAAGCTGGGAGCGATTGCCCGTCGTTACAACATCAATCAGTATGGAATCACGTCGTCCCCCCTGCAGGGCGGACTTCCCAGTGACCGGCTCATCGCCGAGTGGTGGCTGAGGTCGAAGCGCGTGGAAACTTTGTTGGCAACAGGAAAGAACCCAGCGTTCAACCAACAGACTGCCATTGAAGTTCCGGCGCAGATTTACGAGTGGAAGGCCGCACCGGAAACTCGAAGACAGGCGCAGCAGGTGCAGGAACGCAATCGCGAACAGTTTCTTAAGACATTTGGTGGCGAACTTGCCGTTCTAGGTTATGAGCGCGACTCAGAAAGCAACGGCAAGTTCCTGCTCGGCCAATGGGATGAGAAGTGGTCGTATGCATCGCAAGACTGATTTCACCACAGAGACACAGAGGCACAGAGAAACGCAAAACAAAAATTAAGGAAGTTTTCTGGTTTTCTCTGGACTCTGTGTCTCCGCGGTGAAATCGCCCTTGTTCAACGCTATGAAGATTGAAGCCATCACCCTCCGCGAGATCCACATGCCGCTCGTCCATTTCTTCGAGACGAGCTTCGGACGCACTTACAGCCGCCGCATCCTGCTGCTCACCGCGCATTGCGAAGGCGTCAATGGCTGGAGCGAATGTGTAACCGGTGAAGATCCTTTCTACAGCAGCGAGTGGATCGAAAGCACCTGGCCCACCATCACTCACTACCTTGCGCCTGCCGTGCTCGGCCGCAACCTTGACTCCGCACGGGACTGTACGGCTCTTTTCTCCAAAGTGCGCGGACACCGCATGGCCAAGGCAGCTGTCGAAAATGCGCTGTGGGATGCCGAGGCGAAACAGAAAAGCCAGCCCTTATGGAAGCTGCTGGGAGGCACGCGGACTGAAATCTCTTGCGGCGTCTCCATCGGCATTCAAGATTCCGTCGAACAGTTACTCGACAAAATCCAAACCGAACTGGCCGCCGGCTATCGCCGCATCAAGGTCAAGGTCAAACCGGGCTGGGACGTGAACGTGCTGGAGAAAATCCGTTCGCGCTGGGCCGACATCACGCTTAGCTGCGACGCCAACTCTGCCTACACGCTCGATCAGGTGGAACATCTGCGCAGCTTCGATCAGTTCAATCTGTTGATGATCGAGCAACCGCTCTGGGACGACGACATTTACTACCACGCCCGCCTGCAGAAAGAACTACGCACCGCTATTTGCCTCGACGAGTCAATCGTCAGCGCGCGCGCAGCGGCCATTGCGGTGGAGACCGGCGCATGCCGCATCGTCAACGTCAAAGTCGGTCGTGTCGGCGGATTCACAGAAGCCAAAAAGATCCACGACATCTGCCATTCGCAGAATATCCCCATTTGGTGTGGAGGCATGCTGGAATCCGGCATCGGCCGCGCCCACAACATCGCCCTTTCCACGCTCGAGAATTTCAGCCTGCCCGGAGACGTCTCTGCTTCCAAGCGCTATTGGAAAGAAGACATCATCGATCCGGAAGTGCAGGTCTCACCGCAAGGAATGATTGCGATCAGCGACCAGCCCGGGACCGGCTATCGAATCAGAGAAGATTTAATCGAAAAGTTGACGGTAAGGAAGGAGACGCTAGGCTTTTGAGCCTGATGCTGGAAACAGTTATTCGCCGTTGGATTGTTCCCGAGGTTTGTTGGCTTGAACCCACTCAGCGATTTTTCTAACGATCACAGCCCCGATGTCAGTAGGCAATGTCGCGTTGTCCAGTTGACGGACATATACAACGAGGTCGAAACACGGAACTACGACGCCCAAAGTATCCGGGTCGACCAATGCGTCCGTAACACGCAATCGGCGCGACACTCGCCGGACCTCAGGTTGACGCTCCAAAAAGGCTTGCAGCTCATTTCGTTGCAGGGGTGACAGCGAGGCGCATTCCACGAACACTTCGTCGGTTGACGGTAGTTGGCGAAAAATCGCGATGACGCTCACTGACCGCCTTGCTTCCTAGTGCGACTTCGGGCCCGTTGCCGCCGCTCCCGGTTCGTGATTCTCAGCCAGCTTCGCCTCTTCTGCCTTTAGAATTTCCACTCCCTGAGCAAACGTAGTGCTGTCCGGCACGCGTCGGAAGTCGCTGAACACTTCCTCGGACTTGATCGCAAGGCTCTTGAATAGAAGAATCTTTCCGGTAAAGCCAAGGGACATGCGCGAGACTTCCCACGAGCCATCCCCAACATCCCGCTGCTCCACAAGAAAATGTCCACCTCTATCGAGATGCCCCAGAATTCCCCACCCGAAGCCCACTTCCTTGAATAGAGTCCCGTCGATCCGCGCAATCCTCCGCGCCGAGGAATCAATCAGGAGAAATCCCTGCATGCCTGCGAGCACCTGCTCCACATGAGACGGCGGCGCGTATGCCGGGTTGGGCCGGAACTTCAGCCGCACCAACCGAGCCCCATCCTTGCCGATGTTCGCCGTGCCCTTCTCCTCACCGTCATAGTTATAAAGAAAAGCCTCGGGCAAAGCTTTCACAATGCGCAGCGTATGTTCGCCATTTTCCTGTTCCTGCGAATGTTTGTGGCGAAGCTGCTCGGGATTGCCCACAAGATTCGCCAATCGGTTCTGCTCACCCTGCATTTGTTCCGGCGTGAGCGGTTGGTCGTTGTAGGCAATCGTCATGCCCGCGATCGCCTCACGCGTCTCCACATAAAGCCTGGTTTGCGAACCCTGCGGAGTCTGCTTGCACGATCGGAACATGTGCTTCGTCGAATCGTCGTTGGCGGCTGCCACCTCGTTTGCCACAGTGGCGCGCACCAATTCGATCAGAGAAACTGCATCCTGCGCGGAATTCAACGGCGTCCCCGCGGTAAGAGAAGGCGCGCCCATGCTGGCGAGCCAAGCAAGCAGCGAAACAACCACGGCGATCCGCTGAGTTTTCTTCACCTGCCGCATCATGACCGGCTCACAATGTTTCCCCACGCCTTCAGTGTAACAACGGGGCGTCAGGACATTCTCTACAGGGAACCGGGTATTAACCTGACACTGGCACAGCTTGCCGCGCCCTCCGTGCCTTGCGTATAGTCGTTGCAGTGAGCAACGTTCCGGTTTTGCCTCGTATAATGTTGACTTCCGAGCAAACCGGCAGATCTCGTTGCATCTAGGAGAGCGTCCCATGAGCACACCAGCCGCAGCGTTGGCACAAATCGGCAAGTCGGTCTTCGTTAAGGGCGAACTTTCCGGGAGCGAAGATCTTTACGTGGATGGCCAGGTTGAGGGCAGCATCGCCCTCAAGGGCAACAGCCTGACGGTGGGTCCCAATGGCCAGGTCAAAGCCAGCGTCGACGCTAAAGGGGTTGTGGTGCAGGGAAAACTCGAAGGCAACATTCAGGCCAGTGACCGCGTGGACTTGCGTAAGTCCGCCATCGTTACCGGAGATATCTCGGCCCAGCGCATCTCCATCGAGGAAGGCGCTTTCTTGAAGGGCAAGGTTGATATTCACCGGATCGACACGAAGTGAATTAGGCCTGAGCGGATCGGCAGTTAGGAAGTCAGATGTCGTCAGTCTCGCAGAATTTCATGAAATTTTTTCGAGGTTCATCCGGACCGGAGACCATCCCGGCGCAGGGCTCGCAGAAGCTCACCCGCCGCTCCAGCGGTTTGGGAGAGCTATCTCGCAGCTGGGAGTCCGCCGAAAGCCTCTGCGTTCTGGACCTGGGATCGACCTCACCCACCAATATTCGTCACTTTACCGAACACGGCCATAGAATCTACAGCGAAGATTTGCTCACTGCCTCGACCGATCCCGAACTCCTCACCAAAGACGAGCAGGGAAGTGCTGTTCTCGACAGCCGCAAGTTTCTGGCGGATAACCTGGTCTACCCGGCCGCTCACTTCGATTTCATCCTGTGCTGGAATCTGCCGGACTACCTTGATGAAAGCCTGGTGAAGCCGGTCGTAGGACGGCTCTGGTCGGTGTTGAAACCCGGCGGTATGTTGTTGGCGTTCTTCCACACTCGCGACGCCGGTCCGGATTCGCCATGTCACCGCTTCCACATCGTCGGCGCCGACACGCTTGAGATGCAGAAGATTGTGCTGCGCCGCGAAGCCCGGCGCGGTCCTACAGGTGCGGTCCACACCGCCATCTCGGATGGCTTCCAGTTGCAGCGTGTCTTTAACAACCGCCACATCGAAAATCTCTTCCGCGACTTCGCTTCCATCAAATTTTTTCTGGCTCGAGATAACGTCCGCGAAGTGCTGGTCGTCCGCTAGGTGGTTTCAGGCTAAGTCAGCTCGACGACTTGGATCGGGAAGGGCACGGCTTCCAGCCGTGCCATTATGCGTCAAATATGAATGTGGGCTTCAGCCCCTAAGGCCGTCCGCCCCTTCCACACAATCACTCCCATACGGTAAAGAAGATTGCGCGAGATCCCTACCTGCGCCGCCACTTCGGGAGACAAAGCAGATGCGAGCAAGCTCCGAATCTCCGCCGGAACATACGCCCGGCGCACCGAAGTCAGCCCGTCCCGCCAGGCCACCCGGCTGCGCATGAGGGGAAATCCAGCAAACGCCAAAGCCAGATGCAACGGATGTCGCACGAGATCGTTGATCAGGAGCGCCCGCCCGCTCACCCGCAAACCTTCGCGCACGAACTGCGCCAGTTGTTGCGGATTCAGATGATGCGCAAAAAGGCAGCAACTCACCAGATCGAAAGCGCCATCGTCGAAGGGCAGAGCAAACGCATCGGCCACAACCTTGTGATTTGGTTCGTTATGATTTTCTTTGGAGAGATTCGTACTGGGAAAATGAGACTGTGCCCGATCCAATAACGTCACATCCAGCGTGATCCCGCGTCGCGCCAGTTTCCGTTGAACCATCTCCGGCACTTCTCCCGAACCCGCGGCAACTTCAAGCAGAGAGAAGTGTCTCATCCCAGTAGACGCCGCTGCCTGTTCCACCATCTCCCGCGTGGTGGCGACCCCGCCGAACCAGCGGTTGACCCGGCCGATGTCCCGCATCGAAGTCTCCACGTCGGTGGGAGAACACGCGTCGGAATCGAGAATCTCAGGTGCGTCGACTCGCTGCATAGGCGCTCAGGAAAGATCTCAGCTTCGCAACGCGGCTCGGGAAGGGCACGACTTCAGTCCTTAGCCTGTCCTGAGCAAGCGAAGCGCGCCGAAGGGTGCCGTTAAGCCAGCAACGGGAACGGGCTTTAGCTACTGAGGTTGCCTGCAGCGTCTCTACTCCCCGCTCCAGCTTCAAACCTCGGCCAGTTCTTCTTCCAGCAATTGCTTGTTATACAGGTCGCTATAGTAGCCATTCAAGGCGAGCAGTTCGTCGTGCGTGCCCAGTTCCACGATGCATCCATCGTGCAGAACGGCGATGCGGTCGGCATTGCGCACCGTCGAAACGCGGTGGGAGATGAAGATAGTCGTTCGGCCCAGCATTACATCGCGCAGGTGATTCAGGATTTTGTCTTCGGTGTGAGTGTCAACACTCGAGAGCGCGTCATCAAGAATGAGGATGCGCGGATTGCGGATCAAAGCCCGAGCCAGTGCCGTGCGCTGCTTTTGCCCTCCAGACAGCGTGATTCCACGCTCACCCACCATCGTCTGATATTGCTCGGGAAAGCCCTCAATGTCTCCGGCGACATCAGCGGCTCGCGCCGCGTCGTGAATCTCCCGCTCCGTGGCTGACTCCACGCCGAGGGCAATGTTTTCGCGAATGCGGTCGCTGAACAAAAATGTTTCCTGCGGCACAAAGCCAATGCTCCGGCGCAGCGAGGCCAGGGAAAACTCGCGGATCGGGCGGCCGTCCAGCAGAACCATTCCTGGCTCCGCATCGTAGATGCGTGGAATCAGATTGACCAACGTGGTTTTTCCCGAACCCGTTGGGCCCACGATCGCCATACTGCTGCCCGCAGGGATTCGCAGATTCAAATCGTGCAGCACGGGCTTGCCTTCGTATTCAAAACTCAGTCCGCGGAATTCGATCTCGCCCTCTACATCCCGGTCGCGCGCCTGGACATCATCTTTAATCTCAGGTTGTTCTTGCAGAATCTCATTCAGACGGACCAGCGACGCCGTGCCCCGCTGGAAAATGTTGATCACCCAACCCAGAGCGATAATAGGAAAGGTAAGTTGCATCATGTAGATGTTAAAGGCTGTGAATGCGCCAATCTCCATGTGGCCCTGCAACACCTCCCGCCCGCCCATCCACAACACCAGCACCAGGGCCAGGCCGAGCATGAGTTCCAGCGTTGGCCAGAGCATCCCCATCAGCCGCACCAGTTTGAGGCTGCGCGCCACATATTCCTGGTTCGCCGTTTCAAAAGATGCAATCTCCGCTTCTTCCTGCACGTAGGCTCGAATCACGCGCGCCCCAGAAAAGTTTTCCTGGGCTCGCGCGGAAATGTCGGAAAACATCGCCTGAATTCTCTCGAAGCGCTCGTGAATGAGCCGCCCGAAGTATTGAATGACAATGCTGATCACGGGCAGCGGCAGAAACGCATAGAATGTCAGCTTGGGACTGTTGCGCATCATGAACCACAACGCCGCGGTCATAAAAACCAGCGTATTCGCCGAGTACATGATCGCCGGGCCCAGCAGCATGCGCACCGCATTCAAATCGTTCGTCACCCTTGCCATAATGTCGCCGGTGCGCATGCGCTGGTAATAGGAATAAGAGAGTGTTTCCAGGTGGGCGAAAAGGTCGTTGCGCAAGTCGAACTCAATGTCGCGCGAGATGCCGATCACAACCCAGCGCGTGAGGAACAGGAAAATCCCACGCACCGCTGCCAGCGCCAGTACCTGCAGCGCGAAGATTACAAGTTTGTGTCGAGTGACGCCGCCTTCCAGGCTCTGGGCCGCGTTGCCGATCACGCGGGGCAGTCCCGCCCAGGCGCCGTTGCTCAAAACAATACATACCGTGCCTGCCACGAAGCCCCAGCGATAGCTCTTGAGGTAGGGCAACAGCGGACGCATACTCTTCGGAATCATGCAGATTGTGTAGATGAAATTCTAGCAGGCGGGGTTCAAGTTTTGGCGGGGGAGGCCACGCAGGAGTTTCTCAAGAAATCAGTTAAGGATATTGGCACGCGCGTGCTCGCCGCGATTCTAACGACGTTCTTGTTCGCGGGTAGCGCGCGGCGTGGACGGAAGGACATCGCGCCCGAAGGCGATTACACTGACCGCTGCAAGAACCGTTCCCCACGCCGCGAAGAAGGCCCAACTTACGTCAAAAATGAACACTTGAGCGAGGTCCATAGCGCCACTCTCCCTCGTCATTCTCGAATCGGCTACGCGGGGTCAAGCAAAGAGCCCAACCCCGCACGGCTTCCAACAGACTGGTGATGGCTTACAACGATGCCACGCCGTTATTCTTCCGGATTGGCGGGCGGTGCACTCTGCGTATGTTGCTGCATGCGCGCTTCCCGGTTGGCCTCGAATTCCTTCATCTTGGCCTGCTGGTCCGGGGTGAGCAACTGAAACAGCTCATTGTGAATGCGAGTTTCTTCCACCTTCAGTTGCACCATGGTCTGCGCCTGCTGCGCGACTAGAGGTTGCACCTTGGCTTCATCGTAGGTGCCTTCCTCAAATGGCTTGAGCAGCGCATCCATCTGGTGAAGCTGCTGCATCAGAGGTTGCAGGGTGGGGCGTTCTTTCTGCATGACGGCCTTCATCTGCGTCTTTTGGGCGTCGCTCAGATCCAGGTACTTGGCGAAGAAACCCATCATGTGGCCTTCCATGGCGAATTCATGGCCACGCATCGGTGGAGGCGTATCCGTGGTTTGCGACTTGGCGATCGCACTGCCCAGCAATACCGCCAGCGTTGCCACGAGGAAGCGAAAACCAATCGATTTCATAAACTCTCAACTCCTTCAAGACCGGTTCCCTACAGGAATATGTTCTTCGTCCCGGGAACCTTGGCTTTGTGCGTTACCCTCATAGAAACACGATTCCTGCGGGAAAGTAGTAAAAAGTCCGTAAAAGCGAGTAAAGTTTTGTCAATCGATAACGAGGTGCGATTTGACAATTCTTTACCGCTGGCGTTGGTTGCTTGGTGCACAATGAAAACCACGAAGATGGAACGAATTCTGGTTATCGACGACGATGTCGAACTCTGCACTCTGGTCGGCGAGTACCTGCAGGCCGAAGGGTTTGTGGTGGAGGCTGCGCACGACGGCGAGAGCGGATTGCAGCGCGCTACCGGCGGCGGCTACCTGCTCGTGGTATTAGATGTGATGCTGCCCGGCATCAACGGTTTCGAGGTGCTGCGCAGAATCCGCGCGACCTCGCGCCTGCCCGTACTATTGCTCACTGCGCGCGGGGAAGACGTGGACCGCATTGTCGGTTTGGAGATCGGCGCCGACGATTATCTTCCCAAGCCTTTCAATCCGCGGGAATTGGTCGCTCGGATTCGAGCCATCCTGCGCCGGACACGCGGTGACAAGTCGGCTCCGTCCGCGCCAGACATCGTCCGCGTTGGTGAGATCGAACTCGATCCCGCTACGCGCAGCGTGCGCCGCGACGGCCAACCGGTCGACCTCACCTCGGTCGAGTTCAACCTGTTGGAAGTATTGCTGCGAGAGGCTGGCCGCGTGGTCCCGCGTGAGCGTTTGGTGAATGCAGTGCTCAGCCGCAAGTTCTCGCCCTTTGACCGCAGCATCGATATGCACGTCAGTAAAGTCCGCAAGAAACTCGGAGATACCGACGCCGACGAGCACATCAAAACCATCCGTGGCGTTGGCTATATCTTTGCCCGTCCGCGGGAGCGGGAGAAGGCTGGGGAAAAGGTAAAGGCCACGTCATGAAGAGCTTGTTCCTCAAGATTTTTCTTTCTTTCTGGGTGGCGCAGGCGCTGTTTCTTGTGCTCGCCATCGTCGTGACGCTGGCCTTTCGTCCGCGGACCTCAAGTTGGGAAGCTCTTCTCGCGACCGCGTTGAACGACTCGGTGAATGCCTACGAACAAGGGGGAAAGAGCGGGCTTCGGGAATATTTGGATAATCTGGAGAGCACGCAGCACGTCCGCGCCTTTCTGTTCAATGAAAACATGGAGGAGGTTTCTCACCGGGGCGCGCCAGAATGGGCGCTACGGGTTGCGACCGGAGGTCCGAGAATACCGCACGAGGGTTTCATCTTTCCTGCTCCTCCCCCGGTGTTGCGCGATTCGCGCGCTTCCTCGGATGGATTGCACCGCTATACGCTGGTGTTGTCTCCTCCGCCGGGGCCGCGCCTGTTCTTAGGCCCGCGGGGCCTGCCCGTTCCCGGGCTGATCATCGCTGTTATCTCCTCTGGTCTTGTCTGCTATTTACTGGCGTGGTTGCTGACCATGCCAATTGTTCGCTTGCGTGCCGCCACGCGGCAATTAGCCGCCGGCGATCTTGCCGCACGGTCCGGTGCTCCCAACATCCGCAGACGTGACGAGGTTGCCGGCCTGATGCGGGACTTTGACACCATGGCGGAGCGGCTGGAAAACCTGGTGAAAGCGCAATCTCGCTTGCTCAATGACATTTCCCACGAACTGCGCTCTCCGCTGGCCCGCTTGAACGTCGCTCTCGGCTTGGCGCGGCAGCGTTCGGGACCGGAAAGCGCCAGCATGCTTGAGCGCATCGAACTCGAAGCCAGCCGTCTCAACGAACTCATCGGGCGGCTGCTGACTTTGGCCCGGCTGGAGGATGGCGAGCAGCGCGTGCCCCAAACGCCGGTATTTCTCGACGAGGTCGTGCTGAACGTGGCGGAAGATGCCGAGTTCGAGGCCCAGGCACGGCACTGCCACGTACGCAGCGAAATCCCCGCAGGAAACTGGGGCGTATGCGGAGAAGTATCCCTGTTGCATAGCGCGATCGAGAACGTTGTGCGCAATGCCATCCGTTACACCCGGGAAGGCACAACGGTTGAGATTCATCTGTCGAAAGCCGAAAACTCGAACGTTGCGGAAGCGGTCGTAAGCGTCACCGATTGCGGTTCCGGCGTTCCGGCCGATGCACTGGAAAAACTGTTCCAGCCTTTTTATCGTCTGGACGATGATCGAGGCCGGCAGACCGGCGGAGTTGGTCTGGGTCTGGCCATCACCGAGAGAGCGGTACGGTTTCACGGGGGCCGGGTTGCGGCGTTCAACCGCGCCGAAGGAGGCCTTCTGGTAGAGATTCATCTGCCTCTCGACTCAGCTAACACCAGCGCCCAGAAAACGCCCGAACCGGTTCCCGCGGAACAAGAAGCCTGAAAGCAGTGGCCAGTAGCCAGCGACCCGCGAGATTTGACTGGCCACCAGCCACTGACCACTGACCACTGGCACTGCTTTCAGGCAACTCGCGGCCGTCTCCAAGGTTCCAATAAGCTTGGTGGGCGTTTGCTCTTCCCGCGCATTCCTGATACATAAATGGATGGCAATTCACGCCTTCACAAAGTGTTCCAGCCCGGTTTTGTGGCGGCTGGGGAATGCGGAAGCACGTTCATAGGAGATAAAGCGAAGAATGCGGACAAGGTTTGCCTGGATAGCGGGAATTCTGGTTTTGGTTTCAATCGGCGCGCTGATGGCTTGTAGTGACAAGTACACGTCTCACTCCGATGCTCTGGTGGTGGTCTCCACCTACACTGGCGATGCCGTGATGGAGACCTTCAGCCTCGATCTGGGCAACGGCCAGATGACGCAGATCAATAATGTGAACGGACCTCCTACGGCGGGAGCGGCAACCGTGGTTCTTCTCGATCCGCCCGGCGCATATGCTTATGTGTTGCTCTCGCAGAACTCCACAGTCATCGGTGGCACTGGCATCGCAAGGTATCCGGTAAACTCCGACGGCACGCTGGGGGCATCCCTCGGGACGTTCACACTCAGTAACACGCAAATCGTGGTCAATGGCCAAACGGAATCGATCCCCGTCGCCCCGGTGGCCATGGCTATGGACTCTGCCGGCAAGTTTCTCTTCGTGGCCGATGCCCAGACCAGCGACAGCGCTGGCAATGCGGTGCCGGGGACGGTCTCGGTGCTCGCCATCGGGAGCAATGCCAGCTTGACGGAAGTATCCTCTTCGGCAAGCGAGACTATCCCTTTCCCCATCCCAGTTCAGCCAGGCGGCCAACCCGCCGATCCGTCGGCCCTGGCCGTAACTCCGACTGTGTACCCGGTACTGGATGCGCCTTGTACCGCCCATACGCCTCCCACAACAGAAGATCTTTATGTTACGGACCTTCAAAATTATTTAGTTTTCAATTACTTGGTCTCGTCGACTGGCAGCTTGAGCCTGGTTCCTACCGGAGGATCGACGCAGGGAATCCCGACTGGCGCCGAGCCCAACGGGGTTACGGTGGACCCTTGTAACCGGTTTGTTTACGTAGGGAACTCAGAGGGCAGCAGCGTAAGCGCCTACACGATTTGCAGCGCCGTTTCTTTGCCGGAATGCCAATACGCGGACTATAGCCTGCTGCCAGTCGCGGGTTCGCCCTTCAAGTCCGGGGACGGTGCGGGACCTTTGACGGTGGACGCATACGCCCATTTCTTGTATGTGCTGGCTACAAAGGCGACCTCAGTCTACGCGTACAACATCAGCGCCACCAACGGTGCGTTAACGCCCATGACACCGAACTATGTGGGTACCGGTGCTTTTCCGACGTCGATTGCCATCCGCAGCGACGACAGCTTTATGGTTGTCACCAACCTCAATGCGGCGAGTCTTTCGGAATTTGGCGTTACGCCAGGGGATGGAGCTTTGACGGTGCAGCCGACGGTCCCTACTTTTAACTATCCTTGGGGGGTAGCGTTGAAGTAGTTTTGGACGGCGTGGGGGCAATCGTTCTTGAGCGACTGATCCGTTAAGCTGGGTTACGTCGGAATTTTCAGGATCAGGTAAGCGCCCACCAGAGCGAAAATCAGGTCCGGCGACCAGGCCGCGAGGGCTGGCGGCAACTGGCTGAGATCTCCCATCTCCTCGAACAGCCGCGACACCACGGTGTAGACCACTGCGATGCCCACGGCAACGGCAACTCCCGTGATAGCTCCTTTCTTAGCCGCTGACATGGAAAATGGAACGGCGAGCACAGCCATGATCAGCGTAATTAGCGGGAAGGAAAGCTTCTTGTTGAGTTGCACCCGCAGCCGCACCACGTCGAACCCGCTTTGCTGCAGATCGCGGATATAGCGATGCAGTTCCTCGTAGTTCATCTCGGAATACTGTTTTACTTCCTTCTTGAAATATGACGGTGCCTCGCTGAGTTCGGGGAAGGTGGAGACGTCGAAGGTACGGTAGCCGGCGATGGCGGCGCCGTGCAGAGACCGCTGCCAGCCCTGTTCGAAGATCCAGCGGCTCATGCTGTCGGCCCAGTGAGCGCGTTCTGCATGGATACGCTGGGTTATGGTGAAACTGACGGGGTCGATCTGGAAGATGGTGAGGTTGGCAAACTGATCGCGGTCAGTATCGAAGAACTGATAGTAGTAGATGTCATTGTGCTGGCCGAAAATCCAGCGGCGGTCCGGGCGCAAGTAAGTCTGCGGAGGCTTGCCTTTGATCTCGTTGTGCAGCGCCTCTTGGCGCTTGTTGGTATGCGGCAGGTAGAACTGGTCGGCAAAGAACAGGCCCACGGCCAGCACTGCGGCCGCAGCCAATACGGGCGTGACAATGCGGTAAATGCTGGTTCCGGTCGCCTTGATCGCTGTGATCTCGTTGGAACGGTTCATGAGCCCGAACGTGATCAGCACCGCGAGTAGCATGATGAGGGGTGCAACGCTGTATAGCAGGTAGGGAGCGACGTTGAGCAGATACTCCGCGACAACAATAAAAGGCGTCTGATTGCGCAGGATGTCGCTCAGCAGTTCGAACAGGGTAAACACCAGCAGCAAGACTAGGAATGTAGACAGGATCATCCCCAGGTAAATGAAGAAATCGCGCAGCACGTAGTCGTCGAGCAGCGTGGGGAAGCTGGCACTGAAGACGCGACGGCGGGTGGAGGCGCGCTCGAAGGCATTGTCTCGGCGCCGGTGCCTGCGGTCTTGCGCGAGGCCATTCGCTGGTAGATCGTCGCGCTTCCACGCCAGACGGATCGCCGACAGCGACAGCGGTCGCCGCTCCGCTTGCCACAGCAGGAAAAACGCTGCGGCAAAAAATACCAGGTTGGCCAGCCATGCTCCGAACCCGGGACTGACCTTGCCCTGCCGAGCCAGCGACACTCCGATGAGAGAAATAAAGTAATAGACGAAGACCAGCACAATCGTAAGTACGAATCCGCCGGACTTGCCGCTCTTTTTCGACGAAAGTCCTAAAGGAATTCCGACCATGGCCAGCACCAGGCAAGCCGTGGGCAGCGCGAAGCGGCGGTGAAACTCGATAAGGTACCAGCGCGCCGAGACAGGATCGACACGGTTAGCGTAATCGCGGAGCGCCCACGTGCCCACGACTCCGACTGGGACCTGTTCCTCTGCTTTGCTCTCCGGTGAAGCCAAGTCGAGCGGGATGTCGGTTTGCTGGAAGGTGGAGATCTGGTAGTGATCGGCTTGCGTGGGATCGGTTTCGTGGGTGGACCCGTCGACTAAATGCAAATGCAGGCGGTCCTGACCCTCAGGGACGAGGATGCCTTCGTGGGCCAGCGTGATGCTCGGATTGGCAGGATCGGAGATGTCCGCGAGAAACACGCCCTTCCAGACCGCCGCACCCTGGGCGGTGTGCACATCCTGCACGTAGAGCACGATCTTCGGGAACCCCTCATAGAACACTCTGGGTTGCACTTCAAACGACGCTTGCGAACTTTTGAGTTGGTCCTCCAGGCGTCCCAGGGAAGCCGTCGACCATGGCGCCAGGTAGATGCCGTTGATCAGAGCCAGCAACCAGGCACCGACGACGAAAATTGCCAGTACACGCCCGAAGTTCCACACGCCCATGCCGCTGGCGCGCATGGCGGTGATTTCGCTGTCAGCGGCGAGCCGGCTTAGCCCAATAAGAATCCCAACCAGCACACTCATGGGGATGGTATAGGTAAGCGCGACCGGAAGAGTGTAGAGGAAGACTTCGACGACGCTGGGCAGCGGCGCGCTGGCCCGGACCACGAGTTCCAGAATCCGTCCCAGATCGCGCGTGAACAGCACAAAGGTAAAGATCGCCGCGCCGATGAGGGCGTGCGAGGTCACTTCACGCAAAATGTAGCGGGTCAGAATCCGCATGGGCGGCGCGCTTGCTGAGGGCAGGATAGCATGCGGCTTGCCCTTGAGCACGATCGCGATCATCGAAAGGGCAGTCCGACTCTAGCTCGAACTTTTATTACCGCTCTGCTCGAAATGTTTTTCCCAGCTCATGCTCCGCTAGGCGAAAATAATGTCGGAAATTGTAGATGAGCGGGGACCACTTTTCCGGGTTGATATAGTTCTCACCGAGAACAAACTCCCTGGCGACATGTACACGGATGATTTCCACCTCAGCCGCCACACCTCCCCCGAGTTGCTGTAGTTTTTCCCCACTCATCCGGTGCAGCCGATGCACTCTGGCTTCCATATGAACGGGACATTCCCCAGCCCGCGCTGGCTTCACAATCTCACTCGCAAGCGGTGTAAGTCCCGCTGCTCCGAACTTGTTCGCCTCGAAGCGGAACTGCGCGGCCTTAATTTGCGGAACAGGATTCTTGCCGGTGAGCGGTGCCAGTTTCTCGACTTCCCGCCACATGTCCGGCGCGGGCAGGTTTACCACGCACTCCGGAAGTCGCTCTAAATTTTCCGCTGTCTTTGTCTCGTCCAACAGTCCCAACATCAGCGTCCATCCCAGCGCCCAGAATGACGACATCGGCGCCAGATTGGTGCTGCCATCTTCGTTCAGTGAACTAATCAAGGCTACGGGAGTTCCAAAATACAGGATCTTTGGTTCAATCGTGCGAAATTCCCACTCTGCCATTAACTATCTCCCAGTTTTATTTTTTTCCTGCATTTCACAGATTGGATTTGAAGGGGTCGTGTGCGGCCTTCAGAAACAGCGCCCCCAGCGGCGGCAGCGTAAGCTTCAGCGAATAAGGACGCCCGTGGGCCGCTTCTTCTTCGGCATTCACTCCGCCCAGATTGCCCATGCCGGTGCCGCCATATTCGTGAGCATCGCTATTCAGCAGTTCGCGCCAGTAGCCGCCTTCCGGCACGCCCACCCGATAGCCGAGGCGCGGGATGGGCGTGAAGTTACACACGATGAGCACAGTGTCTTTAGGAGATTCACTCTTTCGCAGTAACGAAATCGTGCTGGTCAGATTGTCGTTGCAATCCACCCATTCGAAGCCTGCGGAGCTGTTATCGAGCAGGTGCAGAGCAGGTTCGCTGCGATAAACCCGGTTCAACTGCGCCACCCAGTTCTGCATTCCGCTGTGAACCGGATACCGAAGCACGTCCCACTCCAGGCTGGTGTCGTGCGCCCACTCCCGCACCTGGCCAAATTCGCAGCCCATAAAAAGTAACTTCTTGCCGGGTTGGGCGTACATGTAAGCGAACAAGAGCCGCAAGTTGGCAAAGCGGTTCCTCTCATCGCCGGGCATCTTGCCGATCAGCGATCCTTTGCCGTGGACGACCTCATCGTGCGAAAGCGGCAGCACGAAGTTTTCCTGAAACGAATACAGCATGCGGAAGGTGAGTTTGCTGTGATGGTACTTGCGGTGAATCGGATCTTGTTTGAAGTATTCGAGCGTGTCATGCATCCATCCCATGTCCCACTTCAAGCCGAAGCCCAGGCCGCCGAGGTAGACCGGCCGCGAAACCATGGGCCAGGAAGTGGACTCTTCCGCCGTAGTCTGGATCGCGGGATGCTCTTTGTAGGCTTCTTGATTGAAGCGGCGGAGGAAGTCGATGGCTTCAAGATTTTCCCTCCCGCCGAATTTATTGGGAATCCATTCCCCCTGTTTGCGCGAATAATCAAGATAGAGCATGGAGGCGACCGCATCCACGCGTAGGCCGTCGATGTGATACTTGTCGAGCCAGAACATGGCGCTCGACATCAGAAAGCTGCGGACTTCGGTGCGTCCGTAGTTGAAGATGTAGGTCTTCCAATCGGGATGGAATCCCTGCCGTGAGTCCGCGTGTTCGTAGAGATGCGTGCCGTCGAAGTAGGCCAGGCCGTGCGCGTCGGAAGGGAAGTGCGAAGGCACCCAGTCGAGGATCACGGCGATGCCGTGCTGGTGCAGGTAATCCACCAGATACATGAAATCCTGCGGCGTGCCGTAGCGCGAGGTGGGAGCAAAGTAGCCCGTGGTCTGGTATCCCCAGGAACCGTAAAAGGGATGCTCCATCACCGGCAGGAATTCCACGTGGGTGAAGCCCATGCGCTCCACGTATTCCGCAAGGCGCGGCGCGGTCTCGCGATAGGTTAAGGGACGATTGTGTTCCTCGGGAACGCGCATCCACGAGCCGAGATGAACTTCATAAATGGCTTCCGGCGCTCGCAAGGAGTTGCGTGTGGCACGCTTCTCCATCCACTCGCGGTCGCCCCACTGGTAATCGAGATCCCATACCACGGAAGCCGTGCGGGGAGGCTTCTCATGCATGATGCCGAGAGGGTCAGCCTTATCAACCTGATAGCTGTGTCGCCGCGACTCAATATGGAATTTGTAAAGCGCGCCTTTGGTCACGCCGGGGATGAAGCCCTCCCAAATTCCGGAGGAGCCACGCGGACTGAGCAGATGAGTGCGCGGATCCCAAGCGTTAAAGCTGCCGATCACCGAAACCATGCGTGCATTTGGCGCCCACACACTGAAGACCGCGCCGTCGAGTCCGTTGCGCGAAACCAGATGCGCGCCCATCGTCTCGTGCATGCGGTAGTTGCTGCCTTCATTGAACAGGTAAAGATCCTGATCCGAGAGCAGCGTCATGCGGTCAGATGCGGCGGGGATGGAGGTTTCTGGCATCTTTCGAGTCCTTAGTGTACCGGAAGAGCGACCTTGCGGCCTTTCGTGCCTCCAGGTAGCCCGAACCCCCATGCTATCCTGACCTTTCCAGCCATGCCCGCCCTGCGTCTGATTCTTCTCTGGCACCAGCACCAGCCTTTCTACAAGGATCTGGTTACAGGCGAATATCGCCTGCCCTGGGTGCGCCTGCACGCGCTCAAAGACTACTACGGAATGGTCAAGCTGCTGGACGAATTTCCCAATGTCCACCAGAACTTCAATCTGGTGCCGTCGCTAATCACGCAAATTCAGGATTATGTCGCGGGGACGGCGCAGGATCCGTTCCTGAAAGTGGCGGCCAAGCCGGCGAAGGATTTGGCTCCGGCTGAGCGGCAGTTTGCCCTGCAATATCTTTTTCAAGCGAACCCGGCGAACGTGATTGGCCGCTATCCGCGCTACTGGGAACTGCGGGAGCGTTTCCGCGAGCATGGATATTCTCCGGAGAAAGCGGAAAAGTATTTCGAAGCCCAGCATTTCACCGATCTGCAGGTGCTCTCGCAGATCGCATGGTTCGACGAATTCTTTCTGGAAGACAAAGACGTTGTGGCGCTGATCAAGAAAGAGCGCAACTACTCGCTCGAAGATCAGCAATTCGTGATTGCGCGCGAGCGCGAACTGCTAGGCAAGGTTTTGCCGGCGTACGCCGACGCCGCCAAGAAGGGATCGATCGAGATTTCGGCGACGCCTTTCTATCATCCGATTCTTCCGCTAGTCTGCGATACCAATGCGGGAGCGGCTTCGTCCCCGGGCCTGCCCTTGCCGCAGAATCGGTTTCGTCATCCCGAGGACGCGCGCGAACAACTGGTGCGCGCCCTCGATCTTCATCAGCAGATATTTGGCGTGCGGCCGCAGGGAGTGTGGCCGTCGGAAGGCAGCGTTTCGGAGGAGACGCTGGCGATTGCGCGCAGTCTGGGTGTCAAATGGATGGCCACTGACGAAGGTGTACTCGGCCGCAGCACCGGAGTGTTCTTTCAGCGCGACGGCAACGGCCGGCTACCCACTCATCTTGCGGAGCGGCTCTATAACATTCACCGCTATGAGAACGGCCCGACCGCCATGCATATGGTGTTTCGGGATCACACGATCTCGGACCTGATCGGCTTTGTCTATTCGGGGATGGATCCTGGGGATGCTGCCCGGCATCTGCTGCACAACATCAAAGAGGCGGCTCAGCCGGTGCTTTCGCAAGGACGGGACGCCGTAGTGTCGGTGATCCTCGATGGAGAGAACGCCTGGGAATATTACCCCAAGTCGGGGCGGGAATTTCTGCGGCGCTTCTACGATGCCCTGCAGCGCGAGGGAGGTTTGGAAGCCGTCACGGTTTCGGAGGCGATTGCTCGCCATCGCAACTTTTCGCCCTTGCCGTCCCTGGTGCCGGGCTCGTGGATCAATGCGAACTTTAATGTCTGGATCGGCGCTCCAGAAGACAACCGTGCCTGGGACTATCTGCACCACGCGCGCGAATTCTACGCGCAGAATGCGGCCCGCGCGAGCGAGGCACAACGAAAGCTGGCCTTCGAAGAAATCCTGATTGCCGAGGGCAGCGACTGGAACTGGTGGTACGGTCCGGAGCACCACTCGGCCAACGACCGCGACTTTGACGAGCTTTACCGCAAACATCTTTCGAACGTTTATCAGGCCTTGGGAGCGACACCTCCGGACTATCTTTCGCAGCCGATCACGGGAGGTGAAGTACGGCCAGCCTTCACCCCGCAGACCGCCTACATTCATCCCCGCATCACCGGCGACAAGATTCGTTACTTCGAGTGGATGGGCGCGGCGATTTTTACTGCCGATCAGCGCGCCGGCGCCATGCACGGAAAACAGTTTCTGCTGGATTCCGTGTATGCCGGGATCGACAGCGTTTTTGTCTATGGTCGACTGGACTTTGCCGGCCCGGTTCCCGATATGGAGTGCGATCTGGTGGTGAACCTGGAGTCATGGGCGAGCGGAGAAGCGCGCCCAAGGCGGAGTCTGCGGCTCGATGCCAAGGTGCAGGATCGCAAGCTGGCGGAATGGAAGGTCGATGGCCGGGAAGAATCATCGTCGGTTTCTTCGAGCAAGAATGAAGAGACTGCGAAAGCAGCTCTACTCCGCAACTTTGAGTTCCGTTTGCCCCTGCATTGGCTGCTCGCCGTGCCTGGCGCAGCTGCGGGCCCGGGCACAATCTCTCCGGCAATGGTCGATCGTAAGCCGGACGCTTTGCCGGTCCCACCGACCAGCCGAGTGCGGCTGCGCTTCAGTCTCTGGCATAATCGTCTACCTGTGGACGCATTGCCGGTGGAGGGATGGATCGAACTGCAGTTGCTGAGCGAAGCAGATTTGCGGGGAGGGATGTAGGTCGGAAGGTGCTGTTTTCCGAAAGAGAAATGCCGGAGGCATAAGCCTCCGACATTTGCGGAGAACAAAAACTGTTTACTGTCCTGCGCTGGCCACCGCGGCGTTCATCGCCAGGGGGCGGTTGAGTTCGAGCGTGAGTTCGGTGCCCGCAGGCAGCGTGGCCGAGCGGTGCTTGCTGAGCCAGTGAACGCCAGTTGAACTTGCGCCAACCACTCCGCCGATGACGATTCCCGGAGGACCGCCGATGAGGCCGCCGATCAGCATGCCACCGGCCGTGCCTCCGCCGGTTTCCATCTGGTCGCGGCGGTCATGACCGGACCCCTTAAACTCGCCTTCTTGATTTACATCGGTACCACCGCCCGCATTGGTGTCGACTAGCGTAGCGTCCAGAAAGAACCGCTCCCCGGTGGGGAGGACCAGGGCTTCGGGCAGAATTCCGATGGTCGGTTTGCCCGAGATGCGGCGCGGTTCGTCCACTTTGGTGACGCGGCCCTCCACCATGGTTCCGGCAGGAAGTACCGTCTTACCGTTGAGCACCATGGCCTCCGTCAATCGCGCCTGAAACGGGTCACCAGGTTTATTGCTGAAGGTCGCGAGAGTTGTTTCCAGCTTGACCATAAGGGCCGTGCCGGCTGGAATGGGTGCACTGGTCTGGGCCGCAGCTATCGTACTTATGTAGGAGCATGCCAGCAGCAACATGCCAGGTAGAACGATGTACTTCTTCATAACTCCTCCACAGGTGTTTCAAACCCTGAAATCTTCCGAACGTTGCTATGACTTTAGACTAGGCGGGCGGGCAGAACAATATCCGGGCCGGATCGGAGAACCAGCGAAGATAAGAGTCGTTCGTCGGCCTCCGGCTCTCGGCTTCCAGAAACTTTCTCAGTCGCGTGCGCTGGATCTGTGGATTTCCAGCTGAAATAAATCTGTGTAAGGATGTTGCGGGTTTGGGAAAGATGGCGTTGGATGTGGGTACCCCCCTCCCCACCCACCCCTCTGAAAAGCTTGCTGGGCGCGAGGATCGCAAAAAGTGTGTGCGCAAAATCTAGACGTCGAAGTACTTAGAGACAAAATCTAGAGAACACAAGACTTACGGGCGTGCCAATGGGGGTACGCCGCAGTACGTCTGCTTCGGCCATGATCGCGCGATTGAGGTGGTGGGGACAAGGTCAGATGTCACACGGTGCAGTGGAAAACTCACGGTTTGCCCGTGCCCCGAGACTAATCCGTTAACATCTCTGAAGCCGACTTCCCATTACCAATCAGGGTCGATGAGTGACTCGGCGATTTAGCACTCGTCGCGATTGTCGTAGCGAGCCAACTGGGATCAGTGAACAGAAATCAGGGATCGCAAAATTCACACTTGACATTGACAGATAATCCACTACCATATGGTTGTGGATAGATTGGGTACAACATTTGCGGCTTTGTCTGATCCAACCCGGCGGGCGATGATCGAGCGGCTCTCGCATGGGCCTGCCTCTGTGCACGGCTTGACGGAACCGTTTGCACTCTCGCAGCAGATGATTTCAAAACATATTGCCTACCTCGTGCGGGCGCGGATTGTAATCAAGACGAAGCGTGGACGAGAGAGTGTGTGCACGCTTAGGCCAGCGGCGATCAAGACGGTCAGCGACTGGGCTTTCAACTATCGCCGATTCTGGGAAGAGAGCTTCGACAAACTGGATGCAGTTGTAAATCAAATGAAGAAAGAGGAGGCCAGAGATGACAAAAAACACGGCTAGCGAAATTGAGCGGATGGTTGTCACAAGAATTTTTGATGCCCCACGCGAGTTGGTTTGGAAGGCGTGGACAGACCCGAAGTACGTGATGCAGTGGTGGGGACCGAAGGGCTTTACTGCGACCGTTTGCCAGATGGATTTTCGCGTTGGGGGAAAACTTCTCTGCTGCATGAAGGCGCCGGATGGGCTGGAGTGCTGGAATCTGGTTGAATACCACGAGATTGTTCTGCACGAGAAGATTGTTTCCTCCATGTACTTTTCGGACTCGAAGGGAAACAAGATCGAGCCTGCGGAATTAGGAATAGAACATGAGGCCATCGACGGTGCGTACGACGTGACAATCTTTGAGGATCTCGGAAACGGCCAGACGAAACTCACCCACATTGGAAATGAACCCATGGAGAGCGCAAAGAATAGCGGGCAATTGGAGGGTTGGAATCAGATACTCGATAAAGTTGCAGCAGTTGTTACGAAGCTAGCGCAGGCGAAATAAGGGACTGAAGCTTTGATTCGCGAAACTCAATTGTGGAGAAAGACATGAAAAGAATACCGTTTCTCGCTATCGTCCTGCTGGCATTCGCATTTCCCGCCCATGCTCAGGACGCGATGAAGAAAGATGCAGCCGTCAAACCTGCCGATCCGGAATTGAAAGTCGTGCTCGATTCCTGGAATGAGATTGGCCGCAAGCTGGCGGCGATGGCCGAGGATTTTCCCGAGGACAAATATGACTTCAAGCCGACACCCGCGCAGCGGAGCTTCGCCGAGCAGTTGCTGCACGCGGCGGGTGCAAACTACTACTTCACGAATCCTGTGATGGGGCAGAAGCCTCCCGCGGGAGAAGATCCGAAGCGCGACCAGTACAAAACAAAGGCCGATATCGTCGCATTCGTAAAGAAATCCGTTGCCGACGGAGCCGCCGCCATCCAGTCGAAAGGCGAAAAAGGCCTGATGCAGACTGTAGTATACGGTGATCAGAAAGCGCGCGTTCTCGACATCGCATACGGCATCATCGAACATGGCGGCGAACACTACGGCCAGCTCGTTGTGTACTACCGCCTCGCAGGTCTTGTGCCGCCGGAGTCGCAGCCCAAGAAGTAAAGCTCAAAAAGACTGGGGGACAGACGGCACGTTACACTTGTTTTCCTTTACTCTCTGAGAAAATACTCGGGGTACGCCCCGTCTGTCCCAGGTTTTCCGAAGTTTTGATGATCGTCATGTGCGAGCTACTGAACGTAAAGTAAAGGCAGGCGCAACCGAACATGCAGAACTTGGCTACTGGAGAAGACTATGCGAAATAACATTCTGACACTCGTAACTGTGCTGCTCTTCAGTCTCGCTGGCACTGAAGTTGGCGCATCAGGAGTTCCTAGGAACGCAGAAAGTAAAACCGGATACGCGCCGATTCATGGCATGCAGCTCTACTACGAGATTCATGGCCAAGGTAAGCCGATGGTTCTGCTCCACGGCGGAATCACCGCTTTCGAAGGCTTTGGCACTAATATCGATGCTCTGGCGAAGTCC
>Ga0182015_10001221_pt1 | contig 34773 bp, 30 predicted proteins | sample 712P3MmetaG_FD_120478 | JGI IMG/M metagenome (GOLD analysis project Ga0182015, IMG submission 120478) | Permafrost microbial communities from Stordalen Mire, Sweden - 712P3M metaG | ecosystem: Environmental > Terrestrial > Soil > Wetlands > Permafrost | place: Sweden: Stordalen | collected...
GAGCAGGCGCATCACGGCTTCGTTGGCTCCGCCGTGCAGCGGTCCCTTCAGCGCGCCGATCGCGCCTGTAATCGCAGAGTGGATGTCGGAGAGGGTGGCAGCAATTACTCGAGCCGCAAAGGTAGAGGCGTTCAGTTCGTGGTCGGCATGCAGGATGAGTGCAACGTCCAGGGTCTTAGTAGCGGTTTCGCTCGGCTTCTCGCCGTTGAGCATCCAGAGGAAGTTGCCCGCATGGTTGAGCGTACGATCCGGCGGCACAATTTCCAGCCCTTTGCGGATTCGGTCGTAGATCGCCACGATCATGGCAATCTGTGCCGTCAGGTGGTACGCCTTGCGCACGTTCGCGTCGTGGGAGTTGTCTTTCTCGTCGGCATCGTAAAAGCTCAACGCCGACACTGCGGTTCGCAGCACCTCCATCGGCGTAGCCGATTTAGGAAAAGCCTTCAGCATGTCGATGATCCGCTGATCGATCTCCCGTGCCAGCGCAAGCTGCGAATGAAACTCTCTCAGGGCCAGTTCGTTTGGCAGCATCCCGTTCCAAAGCAGGTAGGTACATTCCTCGAAGGTCGACTTTACCGCCAGTTCATGAATGTCGATTCCCCGGTACGACAGAACACCCGCCTCGCCGTCGATCCAGCAGATACCGGAGTTCGCCGCGACAATTCCTTCCAGACCCTTTCCAGCGACAGCAGTGGACATAGCCCTTGGATCTCCCTTGTGCAATGGATTCTTATTGTGTGCGACGGATGTCCCGACCGGTAGAAAAGGCCTGGCGTCTTGAATAGCAGTAAAAGATGTTTATAAATTAGCGATTCACTGCTTGTCACGGAACGTGGTACGCGATTCGCTCAGATACTCCCGATTTTGAGCGCCTCCGCGTGTTTACCATCACACGTTGCGCCCGATCAAGCGTCGAAAGAGTTGGATGCATGAGCCGACTTGTGCGTTCGTCTGGATGACAGTTTCCATACTCACCGATTTCCGAGGGAGTCCGGCTTTTCTGCGTGTTTTTCCCGCGCTGGCAGGGTTCATTCGATATCCTGTAGACTCCCTTGAAGTGCGCGGAGCGAATTTCCGCAAACACTGGGCTTGTTCGGGATTTCGGAGTGAAAGCAAGTGCTCAGGCGGCAAGCCGTTCGTTGAGCGGCATCAAACCGGGTTCGCCCGGAGAATTACCAAGGCGGGAACCGGATCGCGGCATTCGAAGGCAAAGTCAGCGGACGCACCGCCGGAGAGATGAAAGGCAAACATCCATGAGTGAAGAAGAAGTTGTTGAAACCCCTCCCAGAAGTTACTCCGGCGCGTTGCTCGGAGCCATCGGCGCCGCATTGCTGCTGGCACTCGGCGGGCTCATCTGGAGCTACACATTGAGCGGTAAGCTGACCACCCAGCAGACGGAACTCGACGGCGCGAAGGCTCAGAACGTGAAGCTCGAGGCTGAGCTGCGTGAGACCGATGCCCGCTTGAAGGTGGCAACGGATGAACTGAGCACCTCGCTGGGACTGACGCAGAAGCAGCTCGACACCAAGGCGCAGGAGATCCTGGCGCGCGAGCAGCGCACCGAGGCCAACACGGCCAAGCTGGCGACCGCACAACAGCAGACGGCGCAGCAGGTCACCCAGGTTTCGAGTGCGGTCACCGACGTAAAGACCGACGTGGGCGGCGTGAAGACCGACCTTGGCCAGACCAAGAACGATCTTGCGGCCGCTGTCGCGCAGCTCACGACCATGAAGGGCGATCTCAGCGATCACGGCAGCCTCATCGCCCGCAATCACGACGAGCTTGAAGTCCTGAAGCACAAGGGCGATCGCACCTTCTACGAATTCACAATCGCCAAGGGCGTCAAGAAGCCGGTCGGAACCGTCAGTCTCGAACTCAGGAAGTCCGACCCCAAGAAGAATAAGTTCACGCTGGTGGTCTACGCCGACGACAAGCAGTACGAGAAGAAAGACAGGAACACGAACGAGCCGCTCCAGTTCTACGCCGGCAAAGACCCCATGCTGTTCGAGATTGTGGTCAATTCAGTCAGCGCCAAGAACACTGTCACCGGCTACCTCTCGGTGCCGAAGAGCGCGCCGGCTCCCGCTACTACTGGACAATAGCTGCTGTGTGGGGCGTGAGCACCAGGTCGGGCTGATATTGGATCCCGATCGTGAAACTCAGGTTCTTGCCCGCGTCCCACTCCTGCTTCGACATCCTGAAAGCCGACACGATTGTCCCTTCCTCAGTGTCCCCGGGGTTGAGCGTGGACTGCAGCGAAAGTGCCTGTCCGTGCGGCACTGGCATGTTCTTGTATGCGATAAACACACGGTCGTAGTCGGCCGCAGTGGCCGCATAGCTTGAGCGGATCCCGTCCGCCAGGGTCGTGTTCACCGTCGCATTGCGCAGGAACAGCGGCAGCTTGCTCTGGTTGTGCAGCTTGACGAGCGCAAACACATAAATCTGGTCGTAGTGTTCGACGGGCATCGGCGCCCCATTGGCGTCAAAGCCCTTGGAATCCGTGTGCTGCGGATGGATCCAGATTTGCTCGATCTCCCCGGTGGCAACGGGCGGTTTCTGCCCAAGAATCACATAGGCAGCAATCCCTGCCGTCACCAGTATGGCCGCGACGATGGAGGCGAGCACCACATGGCTCGAACCCTTGGTGTACGCCTCGCCGCGGGCCGCGTCGTCGTTCTCTTTTCTGGCATCCTGCTGCAATAAGCTCATAGCGGTCTAATCTTATCTCCAATCGAGTGGGACAAGCCATGAATTTCGGGCGGGATTTGGCGAAACCAGCCAATCTTCCGCGCGGGCCAAGAGGTTACGAACAGGCCATCAGGCCCGCGGCCGAAGTGCGGCCAGCATCTCTGCCGCCCCAAGGGTGTTCAACACGTCGCCCGCTTCCAGCCAAGCCCGCTTCAACTGCTTCACACCGTAATCCATCTTGCCCAGGTTGCGCGCGTCGTGCGAGTCGGAGTTGATCACGATCTTGCATCCCAGCTCCTTTGCCAGCCGCAGGTCCCGGTCGTTCAGGTCGAGCCGCTCCGGCGCGGCATTGTGTTCCACGGCCACGCCCAACTCCGCCGCCCTCCGCAACACCGCGCCCGTGTCCAGCGCAAATGGCTCGCGACGCAGCAGCAATCGCCCCGTCGGATGCCCCAGGATGCGCACGTTGGGGTTCTCGATCGCTCGCTGGACCCGCGCAGTCATTTCCTCCCGGCTCTGCTCAAAGCGCGAGTGGACGCTCGCAATCACTACGTCCATCTGGGCAAGCACTTCGTCGTCCAAGTCGAGCGCCCCGTCGCCCAGAATATCGACCTCAATGCCCGCGAAGACCCGGATGCGCCCCTTCATCTGCGCGTCCACCTCGTGAATCCGCTGAATATGCTCGAGCGCCCGTTTCTCGTCAAGCCCATTCGTCATCGCCAGGTTCTTCGAGTGGTCGGTGATGGCAATGTACTCGTACCCGACCTTGAGCGCAGCATCCGCCATCTCGCGAATCGTGTTATGTCCGTCGCTGGCGTTGGTGTGCATATGCAGATCGCCACGCAGGTTCTTCTTCTCGATCAGCTTGGGCAGCTCACGCTTCGCCGCAGCCTCGATTTCGCCCAGGTTCTCCCGCAGTTCCGGCGGAATCCACTCCAGCCCAAGCGCCGCATACACTTCTTCCTCGGTTGCGGCGGCCACAGTCGATCCATCGTCGAGCCTCGCCAGCGCCCACTCGCTCAACGTGTACCCCATCTTCAGCGCCCGCTGCCGCAGCGTCACACTATGCGCCTTCGAACCCGTAAAGTACTGCAGCGCCGCCCCATAGCTGGCTGTCGGCAGTAGCCGCACATCCACCTGCAACCCGTTGGCCAGGTGGAAGCTCACTTTGTTCTCGCCCTTGGCGATCATGTCCTGAATGCCAGGGTAGGCGGCCACGAAGTCCACCGCTTTCGCCGTGTGTTCAGGCTCGCAGGCCGGTCCTGTCACCAGCAGATCCAGATCCCCCACCGTCTCCCGCCCGCGCCGCAGAGACCCCGCGGGAACCACGCTTTCAAATCCCCCCGGATCCCCGCCCGGAAACGCCATCAGGTACGCAATCAGCTTTTGGGCTTCTTCTTCCGCCACGTCGATCCGGTAGCGCCCGGAGCTGCGCCGGTAGTCTTCAATCCCCTTGCGCAGCTTCTCAATCTGCTTCTCCCCCATGCGCGGCAGCCCCGCCAGCTTGCCCGCCTCAATCGCCTCGGCGAGTTGGTCGATGCTGCCTACCTGCGCCCCTGCCCACAGCAGCGAGACGGTCTTTGGCCCCATGCCCGGCAGCTTCAGCAGCTCAAGTACGCCTGCTCCATACTTGGCCAGCAACTCGTCGCGCAGGGGGAGCGTGCCAGTTTCAGCAATCGCTTGCAGGTTTGCGGCCATGCCCTTGCCAATGCCGGGAATCTCCAGCAAACGTGCCGTATCCGACGACGCCTCCATAAGATCCACGGTCGTTTGCTCGGCTGCTTCGGCGGCCCGGCGATAACTCCGGATCCGAAAGCCGTCGCCGCCGTCGATCTCAAGCAGGTCGGCGGTCTGTTCCAGCAGGCGGGCCATCGTCGGATTGTCCATGGGGGGTGCCTCCGCAGACAGTATCACTGTCAGCATTTCTAGACAGTATCGATGAAGCAGCGCACTTGCGAACAGGAAAGAGATGCCGACCGGGCTCGGCACTGTTGTCGAGCCCGGCAAAGCTTCACAGGCTCAAGTAAAGAATGGAGTTCTGGGGGAGGGATGGTCCAGGGAGTGAAGTTCTGGGGAAGGGAAACGCTTGCGAGGTTCGAACGGCACAAAGCCAGCCGCTCATCCGCGTCAAAGTCTGGATCGATCCAACGGCGGACTTAGCTCAGAGCGCGAACTCAAGAGCGTTCTGGGCACAAAAACAGGCACTCCACCTTTCGGTGGGTTCGTACGAAACCTGCTCGGTTACGCGGTCAGGCCGCGTTGTGGGCTGCGGCGTCCTTGTAGCGGATTACCGCATCCGCCTGAGGACCTTTTTGCCCTTGAACGATGTCGAACTCCACATCATCGCCCTCCTTCAGCGTCTTGTATCCGTCCAGCTGAATCGAGGAATAGTGAACGAATACGTCGGGGCCGTCATCGCGTCCGATGAATCCGTAGCCCTTTGCGTTGTTAAACCACTTGACCTTCCCTTTGTACTGAGCCACAACGTCCTGCTTTCTTGCATCGTGCGTGGGGTATTCGGCGAACAGAGGTAATCGGAGAATGCTCACCGGTAATAGCTAAGACGCACGTCGGTCGCGAAAGGTTGATTCAGACGGGAAGAAGAGATTCCACAAAATGGGACAGGACATTCCTTTCCTGGGTGACCTGTTCTGAGTGGTACACAAGGGCACTTCGCACATTGCGACCGCGATTTTCCGGCTTTTCCCGATTATTTCTTGCGTTTTCTGCCGGTCAGACGGGAGTAAAGCAGGACGCTGGTGAGCGTCTTGCCGTCAAGAATCGCTCCCTTTTCGATCATTTTGAGCACGTCAGACAGCTTCACGAGGCGGAATTCGATTTGCTCGTCGTCCTCAGGATGCGCGTCTCCCGCCACGAGACCCTCGGCTACAAACACTTTCATTGATTCGCCGAGGAATCCCGGGCTGGCGTAGTACTCAACCAGCGGCCGCCATTTCTTTGCCGCATAGCCCGTCTCTTCTGCCAGTTCGCGCTTCGCGCCTTCCAGTGCATCCTCGCCCGCGTCCAACTTCCCCGCCGGCAACTCCCACAGATACTGGTTGGCCGCGTGCCGGTACTGCCGCTCGATTACGATCCAAGGGTTCTTCTTGCTCTTCGAGCTGTCCACGGCCAGGATCACCACGCTGCCGTTGTGGCGAATCACGTCTCGCTCGCTGTGCTTGCCTCCCGGCTCAATCAGCTTGTCGTGCAGCACTCGGAACAGCGGTCCCTTGTAAACGACCTCCGACGAGAGCAACACAGCCTTCTCGACCTCCGCCTTCACTGCCGAAGCCTTCAGAGTCTTCTTCTTTGGGGCCTTGTGCTTGCCCTTCTTTGCCGTCTTTTTCGCCTCCTTCACAGGCGCCGTTCCTGAACCCTTCGCAGGCACCTCCGCAGTCGATCTCTCAGCGGCTTTCTTCGTACTCTTTTTCTTATTCGCCATCGGCCACTCTCCTCAAAATGCAATGAAACAAGAATATACGCACCGTCGTCGCACCGGGCCCGCAACCGGTTCGCGAATCGAGCCTTGGTTCTGCATCGATTCCCCGCGGCGTGGCATCCTTAACAGAGCAATTCCTTCGATCGGCCTCCGGCGGCGCGCCGGGCGCCTCGAGTTCCGATTGACATCGCTGCGCTGTTTGCCCCGTGCCTTGCGGAAAACATTGGGCAGGGAACCCTGGCAGCAACTTCGCGGCGACCCCGCAAAGACCCGCGACGACCATTGCCCGGATGTGACCGACTTGCCGAACGTAGACTGCCTCCCCATCACCGTTGTGCCAGGCCTGCACAGGCTTTTTCTCGATTTCTGCGCCGGTCAGCCGCGGGCCACGCCCTTCTACGCGTCGGTGTCACATGACCCCGGTTGGCAATCGCGCCCGCCAGTCCCGGCTCACTGGCCGAAGATCGTCGAGTTGCTCGCCGCACAAAATCCCGCGCCCGCCGCTGTTCCAGCCCTCGATGCCCTGCGCGCCGGCGCTGGCGTCGTCGTTACCGGCCAACAGGTAGCCCTCTTCGGCGGTCCGCTCTTTACACCTTTCAAAGCCGCCACCGCCATCGCTCGCGCCCGCCAGGGCACCGCGTCCGGCAGCCCCCACGCGGCCGTATTTTGGCTCGCCACTGAAGATCACGACTTCGATGAGATCAACCACGTCGTCTTTCCCGCACGCCGCGAACTCCGCAAGCTCACTTATTCATCAGCCCCCTCCGCTGCACGGCCAGTCGGCGGCATCGAGTTCGATGACTCCATCACGCCGCTGATCGATGCAGCCTGGGAACTGCTCGGCGCGTCGGACGCGATGGATGCCCTGGTCGCGGCCTATAGGCCGGGGAACACGTTTGCCCAGGCATTTCGTGACTTCTATGCCCAGACATTTGCGGCTCAAGGCCTGCTCTTTCTCGACGCCGGGGGCAGGGAAGTCCACGAGCTGGGCGCGCCCGTTCTTCGCGCAGCAATTGAGCGGGCCGACGAACTCCATGCCGCCCTCGTTGCCCGCAACGCGGCACTGCAGGCCGCCGGCTATGCGGTGCAGGTGGCCGTTGCCTCCCAGTCGAGCCTTTTGTTTCTCATCGACGAGCGCACCGGCGCGCGCAACGCCCTCAAACGAACAGCTACCACAGCCGCCGAGCCCAATGGCCTGTGGACCGCCGGACGCCAGACTCTTTCGACCACTGAGTTGTTGGGAATTCTTGAAGCCCTACCCGAGCGGATATCCCCCTCGGCGCTCCTCCGCCCTGTTTTCCAGGATTACCTGCTCTCCACCTCGTTCATCATTGGCGGTCCGGCGGAGATCGCCTACTTCGCCCAGTCCGCGGTTCTCTTCGAGCGTATTCTCGGCCGACTGACCCCGGCCCAGCCGCGTTTCTCAGCCACACTGATCGAGCCTGCCGTCGCTGAATTGCTTCGCAAGCACGATTTACCGCTCGAGCGCGTCTTTTCTGAGAATGCGGCCTCCCTTGCTCAGTTGCTTGCCGCCCGTTCGATGCCGATGGAGGCCAAGCGCCGCCTCTCCGCAACCGGGCAGGCCCTCGATGCCGAACTCGAGCCTCTGCTCGCGTATATGGAGAGTCTTGACGCAGGCATGGGACGCTCTGCCAGGACCTCGGCCAGCAAGATGCGCTACCAGATGAACCGCCTGCAGCGCCTCGGAGCCAATTTTCAGCTGCAGCGAGAGGAGTCGCTCGGCCGCCAAGCAGAGGCGATCAGCCAGGCACTCTATCCCGCCTGCGGGCTCCAGGAGCGCCTCCACGGAGCCGCCTACTACTTCGCTCGCTACGGCTTCGAACTGGCCGAGACCCTCTCGAAATACGCTGAAAACAACTGCCCCGGACATACTGCTGTGTGGCTATAATCCTGGCGAATAGAGCGGAGGCCCCATGAAGCACATCACGGCTTTTATTGCGGCGGCACTACTGGCAGCCTTGCCGTCCCTGGCCCAGCAGCAGACCCCCTGCGCCAAGCCCGGCAACGATAACGGCTTTCTCAATATCCAGACCGTCCGCCTGTGGCCCAGCAAAGCTCCTGAAGCCAAAGGAGATGCGTGCGAGGACACCCCCACGCTCACTATCGTGAATCCCCGCACGGGCGCCGCCAATGGCTCCGCCGTCCTCATCTTCCCCGGGGGATCCTATCGCAATCTTTCGGGCGACCTCGAAGGTGGCGAAGTGGCCGACTGGTTTGCGGCCCACGGCTTCCGCGCCTTCATCCTCAGCTATCGCCTTACGTCGAACGGGTACATTTTGCCCGTTCCGCTGCTGGACGCACGCCGCGCCGTCCAGACGGTTCGCGGCCGCGCAGCCGATTACCACATCAACCCCAATCGCATCGTGGTCATTGGCTTTTCCGCCGGCGGTCACCTGGCTGCGCTCGCCGGCACACAGTCTGTCCCAGGCAACCCTGATGCAGACGACCCCATCGATCGCGTCTCCAGTCGCCCAGACTTCCTCGTTCTCGGCTATCCCTGGATAGGCGCCATCTCCGCCGACACGTCCCACCTGAGCTACTGCAAGATATTCAACCTGATGGAACAATGCGAGGCGCTGCGCACGGCCTATTCGCCGGACTTGTTTGTCACCAAGGACACGCCTCCCACCTTCTGGTACCACACATTCACTGACCAGACAGTGCCCGTCGAGCAGGGGCTGCGCTTCTACGAGGCTCTGGTGAAGGCGGGCGTTCCTGCCGAGGCACACATCTTCGCAAGTGGACCCCACGGCACAGGTCTGGGCAAGGGCGACGCCTCGCTCGATCAATGGCCGGCGCTGCTCGAAACGTGGCTCCGAACCCAAGGGTTGCTGACTCCGGACAAACAGGCGGGCAAGCCCTGATCAAGGCCATTGGCTGCACGGGTCTTACCGCGAATTACCCCTGAAATGAAGAAGCGGGCTGCAAGCCGGAGGAGTGGAAGGACTTCCTCTGGCCGTGCAGCCCGCAGGACCCTGGACCGGGTCTAGGTGGTATCTTTAGTTTAGGCTAGTTTTGCTCGAAATCAAGGACTATTTTGGGCAAAAATCCCGATTCGTGACAGCTGTCACACCTCGTCTCAAAATTGACCCCACCTGCGTTGACCTTGAGGGTCGGCCCCTGTTAAAAATGAGTGTTCCACCCGCGTAAAAACTGGGCCTATCACCGCGTCGACCCTTTACCAAAATGCAAGAAATCTCACAACAACTCGGGACTCTTCTGCTCAGCGCTGTGCCTACGGTTTTATTGTTCATTCTGCTGGTTGTTGCGTACCAGCTTCTGATCCAGGGGCCGCTTGCCGCCACGCTTAAACAGCGCCGTGCCCGCACCGACGGAGCCGTCGAAGACGCGGAGAAGGCGATCGCACTTGCCGAGGCCCGCGCCGCGGAGTACGCCGCCAAGCTGCGTCTTGCGCGCGCAGAGGTCTACAAGGTCCGCGAGGCGCGCGTGAAGCAGTGGAGCGCCGAGCGCGACACCGCTCTGGATGCGGCCCGCAAGGCTGCCGGTTTGAAGGTGAACGAGGCCAAGGCGGCGCTTGAAGCCGAAGCCGAACTGGCGCGCAAGTCCATCCAGTCCTCCGCGGCTGAGTTGGCCAGTCAGGTGGTCCGGGCTGTGCTGCCCGCGGTCGCCGGGGGTACCCGTTGAGAGTTTCCTGCCGGCATTCGCGCATTTCGCTTCGCCTTTTGCATCTCTTCTTCCTGGCCATTCTCGCAGTGGGAGTCACGGGAGCACCCGTTCGGCTTGCTGCGCAGGAATCCACCCCCCAGCCGGTCAATTCCGGCGCCACGAGCGCGGCAGGCGCCGCCACCGCCCAGGCCGCTGAGCCAGCCAAAGCTGACTCCGATGAAGAAGCGCAGACTAAGGCTTTCCGGCTTGAGGGTCCGCTGGTCAAGGCGACCTCCAAAGCGCTTCATCTCTCGCTTGGGACCACGGCGCGCCTGTTCGAGTTCGCCAACTTCGCCATCATCGTTCTGGCCATTGCCATCCCGCTTTTCCGGCTCCTTCCAGCGATGCTCCGCAAGCGTTCCAAGACGCTCACGGAGAGCCTTGAGTCCGCCCGCAAGATGACCGAGGACGCCAATGCCCGGCTCAGCGCGGTTGAGGCCAAACTGGCCTCGCTCGGTGATCAGATTGCCGCATTCCGCGCCGAGGTCGAGCGCGAAAGCTTGGGCGACGAAGCACGAATCAAGGCCGCTCTCGAAGAGGAGCGCACCCGCATCGTTCAGTCTGTTGAGCAGGAGATCGACCAGGCTGCCGCTCTGGCCCGGCGCGGCCTGCGGCACTTTGCCGCCGACCTGGCCGTCGATCAGGCCGCCCGCCAGCTTAACCTCACGGCGGAGACCGATCGCGCCCTTATCGCGGAGTTTGCCGCCAGCGCAGTCGCAGGAGGCAAGAACTAGATGGCCGTTTTTGTTTCCCGCTACGCTTCAGCCTTTCTCGACGTTGCGACGGCTGCCCATCTCGACACCGCGGCCATCGACAGCCAGTTGGCCGACTTCCTGGCCACCTGGAACGGGAGCGCCGACCTGCGCGCATTCTTTGCCAACCCCGCAATCCCGGCTGTGCAGAAGGTTTCATTCCTCGACAAGCTGAACGTGAAAATGGGGCTGCAGAAGGAGCTGCGCAATCTGCTCGCGGTGCTCATCAACAACGATCGCATCGGCGCAGTCACCGAAGTCGCAGCAGCCTATCGCAAGCTCCTCCAGGATCAGCTTGGTATTCGTCAGGCAGAGATCACCACCGCGCGCGAGTTGGACGCGGCAGAGCGCGAATCGCTCCTTGCCGGCGTCGGCAAGCTGGCCGGCGCGCGCATTGAAGCAAGTTTCAAGTTGGATGAGTCTATCCTCGGCGGAACGGTGGTTCGTATTGGCTCCACGGTATACGACGGCTCCGTTCGCGGACGGCTCGACAGGTTAAAGGAATCGCTGACGGCCGGGTAAAGCGACAGGGTTCAGGGGTCAGGGATCATCGAGCCCCCACAACAGAATGAAGTAAGGGAAGTGAGGGAACACGGACCAGGGAACATCGATCAGCAAAACTCGATGGCGCGAGCAGCGCCAATTACTGATCCCTGAACCCTGACCCCTGAACCCTGAGGAACGTAATGGCTCAGATCAAGGCAGACGAAATTACCCAGCTTCTTCGCGAGCAAATCGCGAACTACGACTCCAAGGTTCAGGTCGACGAAGTCGGCACCATCACCTCACTCGGCGACGGCATTGCACGCCTGCACGGCCTCGACAAGGTGATGGCTGGCGAGCTGCTTGCGTTCCCACACGGCATCGCGGGTCTAGCACTCTCGCTTGAAGAAGACTCTGTGGGCGCTGTCATTCTCGGCGACTACACCGAGCTTCGTGAGGGCCTGGAAGTCAAGCGTACGGGCAAGATTCTCAGCGTGCCGGTGGGCGAAGGAATGATCGGCCGCGTGGTTGACGCGCTGGGCCAGCCCATCGACGACAAGGGGCCCATCGCAAGCACAGAAACGCTCGCCATCGAGCGCCTTGCTCCCGGCATCATCGATCGCCAGCCGGTCCGCGAGCCCATGGCCACGGGCCTCAAGGCCATCGACGCCATGATTCCCATCGGCCGCGGCCAGCGCGAACTCATTATCGGCGACCGCCAGACCGGCAAGACCGCCGTCCTGCTCGACACCATCATCAACAACGCCAGGAACAACCTGATCTGCATCTACTGCGCCATCGGTCAGAAGCGCTCGTCGGTTGCTCAAGTGGTGCAGACGCTCACTGAAGCCGGCGCCATGGGCCACACCATCATCGTGGTCGCCTCGGCATCAGAGCCCGCTCCGATGCTCTACATCGCGCCCTACGCCGCAACGGCCATGGGCGAGTACTTCCGCGATTCGGGCCGCCACGCCCTCGTCATGTACGACGATCTGTCCAAGCACGCCATGGCCTATCGCGAGATCTCGCTGCTGCTCCGCCGCCCACCGGGCCGCGAAGCCTATCCGGGCGACGTCTTCTATCTCCACTCCCGTTTGCTCGAGCGCTCTGCCAAAATGAGCGACAAGCGTGGCGGCGGCTCGCTTACTGCGCTTCCGGTCATCGAAACTCAGGCGGGGGACGTCTCTGCCTATATTCCAACGAACGTCATCTCCATCACCGACGGGCAGATCTTCCTGGAGACGGACCTGTTCAACTCCGGCGTTCGCCCGGCCGTCAACGTCGGCCTCTCGGTTTCGCGTGTAGGCTTTTCGGCAGCCATCAAGGCCGTCAAGCAGGTGGGCTCCACCCTGAAGCTCGACCTTGCACAGTACCGCGAGCTCGCCGCCTTCGCGCAGTTCGGCTCCGACCTTGACCCGCTCACGCTCAAGCAGCTCAACCGCGGCCAGCGCCTCACCGAACTGCTCAAGCAGCCGCAGTTCCACCCGCTCACCTGGCAGCAGCAGGCAGTCATCCTCTTTGCCGGCACGCAGGGCTACCTCGACGATCTGCAGGTCTCCGATATTCGGGCATTCGAGGACGGCATGTACAAGTACCTTGACTCCGCCCAGACTGCGCTGATCGACGACCTGACGAACAAGAAACAGATCGATGACGACATCCGCGCCAGGCTGCACACGGCACTGAAAGAGTACTCCGCAAACTTCAAGCAAGAGCTTGAGGCGGCGGTAAAGGCGTAGCGGCAGTTCGTAGTTCTCAGTTCACAGTTCACAGTGGCCTGAGCGATCGCAAGCTAGCTAAACCAAATCAACTGTGAACTATGAACTGAAGACTGGCTTATGGCAAACGTACTCGATCTACGGCGTCGCATCCGCAGCGTAAAGAACACGCGGCAGATTACCAAGGCCATGAAGATGGTTTCGGCGGCCAAGCTGCGCCGCGCGCAGGAGCGCGCTCTCGCGGCACGGCCCTACGCCAGGATGATCACCAGCGTGCTGGAGTCGCTGACCCGCCGCATCGATATCTTCGATCCCGAGACCGGCGAGCTGCGCCATCCGCTCTTCAAAACGCGCGAGGAAAAGCGCGTTCTGGTGATCGTCATCAGCGGGGACAAGGGCTTTGCCGGGGCTTTCAATGCCAACATCCTCAAGACGGCCTACCAGTTCATTTCCGGCAACCCGGACAAGGAGATCGACATCGAGGCTGTCGGCCGCAAGAGCCGCGATCAGCTTCGCCGCAACTTTCCGGCAGCCGTTTACGCTGAGAAGACTGACGATACTGGCCGAACGCGTCAGGTCCGCGAGCCGCGCAAGGGCCCAGTCGAAATCACCGGCGACCATCCCGGCATGCTCCTTAAGCTTGAAACAGGTCGCGTGGAAGACCTCGCCCACAACATCGTCAGCCGCTACTGTCACGAGGAGATCGACGCCGCCTACATCGTCTACAACGAGTTCAAATCGGTTATTCAACAGCGCCTTGTCGTCGAGCGGCTTCTACCCATCCTGAAGCTTGGGATTCCCGAGATCACGGGCGCGATCGAGCCGACAGCCGAGGAGCGCGAACGCGCAGCGGAGGCCGCTGCCAGCGCCGGCATCTCAATCGAGCCTGTCGACACCGCCGAAGCCGACGAAGAAGCGCGGAAGTTCTCAACGGCCCAGGTCGACTACATCTACGAGGAGCCGCCCGAGGAACTCTTCAACGGCCTGCTGCCGCAATACATTTTCGCCATGCTCTATCACGCCATGACAGAGTCGGTGGCAGCCGAGCACGCTGCCCGTATGACCGCCATGGATTCGGCAACCAACAACGCCTCCGACATGATCGACGACCTCACGCTGCACATGAACCGCGTGCGCCAGGCCGCGATCACCAAGGAGATCATCGAGATTGTTAGTGGAGCGGCGGCCTTGTGAAGAACAGCTATTAGCTCTTAGCTTTTAGCCGTTAGCTTTTCGTGCAGAATGCATCGCCTGAAGAAAACGCAAAGGTTGGATTGGAAACGGAAGCGCTAAAAGCTTGGAACGAGAAGGCACAAAAATGGCAGAAAACATTGGCAAAGTAATTCAGGTGTCCGGCCCGGCGGTCGACGTGCAGTTTGAAGAAGCGACCATGCCCGCCATCTATCAGGCGCTGCGCGTCACCAGCGACGGCTTCAACGTGCCCACGCCCATCAGCGTCGTCCTCGAGGTGGAGCAGCACCTGGGCGAGGGCCGAGTGCGCACCGTGGCCATGGAAGGCACCGACGGCATGGTCCGCGGCATGAAGGTCATCGACCTTGGCGGCCCCATCCGCGTGCCCGTGGGCAAGGAGACGCTGGGGCGCATCATCAATGTGATCGGCGAGCCCGTCGACGAGCTTGGGCCCATCGGTGAAAAGTCCCGCATGCCCATCCACCGCCCCGCGCCGCTCTTCGACGAGCAGACCACCCACGAAGAGATGTTCGAGACCGGCATCAAGGTCATCGACCTGATCCAGCCCTTCCTGAAGGGCGGCAAGATCGGACTCTTTGGCGGCGCAGGCGTCGGCAAAACTGTCGTCATCATGGAGCTCATTAACAACGTCGCCAAGAACCACGGCGGCTTCTCAGTCTTTGCCGGCGTCGGCGAGCGCACCCGCGAGGGCAACGACCTTTGGCTCGAAATGAGCGAGTCCGGCGTCATCAAGCCTGGCAACTGGGCCGACTCCAAGTGCGCCCTCGTCTACGGCCAGATGACCGAGCCGCCCGGCGCGCGTCTCCGCGTGGCCCTTAGCGCCCTCACCGTCGCCGAGTACTTCCGCGACGTAGAGGGCTCCGACACGCTTCTATTCATCGACAACATCTTCCGCTTTACGCAAGCCGGCTCCGAGGTTTCCACGCTTCTCGGCCGTATGCCTTCCGCCGTCGGCTATCAGCCTAACCTCGCCACAGAAATGGGCGAGTTGCAGGAGCGCATCACCTCCACCAGCAAGGGCTCGGTCACATCTGTCCAGGCAGTCTACGTTCCCGCCGACGACCTGACCGATCCGGCCCCGGCCACCACCTTCGCTCACCTCGACGCCACCACCGTGCTCAGCCGCCCGCTGTCTGAACTCGGCATCTATCCCGCCGTCGATCCGCTGGCTTCCACCTCGCGCATTCTCTCCGCGCGCATCGTGGGCCAGGATCACTACGACGTGGCACAGGGCGTGAAGAAGATTCTGCAGCGATACAAGGACCTGCAGGACATCATCGCCATTCTCGGCATTGACGAGCTCTCTGAAGACGACAAGCTCACCGTTGCCCGCGCCCGCAAGGTGCAGAAGTTCCTCTCGCAGCCCTTCCACGTGGCCGAGCAGTTCACGGGCATTGCCGGCAAGTACGTAAAGATCGCCGACACGGTCCGCGCCTTCAAGGAGATCATCGAGGGCAAGCACGACGATATCCCCGAACAGGCCTTCTACCTCAAAGGCGGCATCGAAGACGTGCTCGAGGCTGCGGAGAAGCTCAAGGCAACGGTGTAGGAGCATGTGGCAGATGACAGATTGCAGGTGACAGTTTTTCTTCGAGCGGCGAGCGTTTCTTAACTGTCATCTGTCATCTGTAACCTGTCCCGAAGGGACTAAATGGCTGACGAAACCAATCAACTCCGCGTACGGCTGGTTACTCCCGAGCGCACGCTCTTCGAGCATGGTGCTTCGGCGGTGGAGTTGCCTGCCAAGTCCGGCTATATGGAAGTGCTCTACGGAGCTGCGCCGCTGCTCACCGAGCTTGGCGCAGGAGACGTTACCGTGTTTGGCGGGCCCGATGGCGACGAGCGTTACAACGTCAGCTGGGGCTTCGTTGAAGTTCTCCCCGATCGCGTCACGATCCTCGCTTCCGACGCTCTTAAGCCCGAAGAGATCGACGTTCCGCGTGCCCAGCAGCAGCTCGATCGCGGCCACAAGGATTGGGACAAGGCCGGCGACAGCGAAGAAGCCTACACCGAGGCGCTGCACGTGATCGCCGAAGCCGAAGCCAAGTTGGCCAGCGCCTCTGAAAAGCACAACTAGCCCGAACCCTGTTCCAGTTGAGGATTGGGAGGAGCGGTGACGATCGACCCACTCGCGAGCCTCCAAAGTGCCCCTGTAATAAACACGCCATCGGTTGATTCCAGCCCCTCGCGGGCCCTTCAATTCGTGCGACGCCTTCTTCCCTGGATCGCGTTCGCCACAATCCCATTCTGCCTTCTGTCTTTCGTGACTTCCCTCGCCGATCTGCGCGCCTATCCCGGCGTCGACCTCCGGCCAAAGGTGGTTGGCGCGCGCGCGCTAGCTGCCGGGCTTGATCCATACGACATGGACGGCCTTGCGACGCATGGGGATTCTTTCAAGTCACCAAACGCGGTGACCTTCACCCCGGCCCTTTTGGCGCTGTATATCCCCTTAAGCAATTTGACCTTCCGAACCCAGCGAACGATCTACTTCTGCATGGATTGGGTATTTGCCCTGGGTGCGTTCTATCAGCTGAAACGATCTTACTGCTGGAGCCGTCAATCGGCGTATCTTGGCTGGATTGTTTTCGCTGTCTTCATAGTATGCAGTTACTCGTTTCGTTTTCATCTGGAACGCGGACAGTACTATATCTTGTTGTTGCTTCTCACTTGCTATCTCGCTTCGGCGGTCAAGAACCATTGGACGAGCTGGATATCTTGTCTGCCGGTGGCGCTATTGCTGCTTGTGCGTCCGACCTATGCACTTATCCTTGTTGCCGCTATAGCTTTTCCGGGCATGAGCAAGTGGGTCATGCGAGTGCTTGTTGTAACTGTTGCGATGTTTTCGTTGACATTGCACTATGACGGGGTGGCGAGATGGCTTGAGTTCCCAGCTCAAGTCCACCGATCCCAGGCGGCGATAATGGAGAGGAACAAGACACTTTGCTGCGATCCGCATGCCCTGCCGGATACGCCCGTGCCGACTGTGATCGAGGGGATCGACTTCGGCAAGATGCTCCCGCCCCATGCGATCAATGGAACTTTCTTAGGGCTGGTTTCCCTTGGATTCGTGCATGCCGGGAGGCACTTTTCCGCGGCTTGCAGCTTGTTTTCGCTCAAATGGATTACCAGAGCGAACAGTGCCCTGATGGTGCTGGTCCTGGCTGGAGGGCTGGCGCTTGCCTGGACGGCGCGGCGCCGCAAGGTCAGCCCAAACACTCTGATTGCGTTCATGGTGCTATGGCCACTGGTATTCGAAGTATTCGGGCCGGAGCGCTTTTTCTATACCGCGGTCGTCGAGGTTCTGCCCCTGTTATTGCTGATTCTCGACCCCGAAGTCATTCAGCTCGCATTGAAGAGCAAGGCAGGAACTTACCGCTGGTTGGCATTGATCGCCCTGGGTATAGTGTCCCCCGCAGTCATGCAGTTAGCGCCGTTCATGCGTTTTCTTACGTCCTTCATGAGTGTCCTGATCTTGCTGGTATTGCCGATCACCCTCGCCGCAGTCTGCATACGGGCCGTCCTCGACTCACCCCTTCGCGCGACGGATATTCCGCTGCGGAACGCACCATCTTCTCGTTGAGCTAATTGGTCCGTTCCCTAGCGGACTGCTTATCTACTGCGTCCGCTTCAGCACCAGCGGTATGCTTCCGCCGCCCTGCGAAAGTGTCCCGTCGATGGATCCGAGATCCCCGGCGATCTTGCCCGATAACTCCACCCCAAACGCAGTGAAGCTCGCGGTCAGTGTTCCGTTTGCGCGGGTAATGGCGCTTGCCTTCACCCACATCGGGTTTTGATCCGGGCTCTGCAGTTGCGCTGTCAGCCCGTCTGCCGTGTTCGTGACTTTCAGCAGTATGTGCAGGGTGTTCCCGTTCACGTCGATCGTGCCCGCCCAGGTTCCGTCGATGTCCGAAGGTGTCGCCGGCTTTGGCGCGGCATCCGCCCCGGCCCCAGGTGCAAAATTCAGCGTCATTGGCTGCCCTTGCGTCCAGGTTCCGTCAATTCCCGACCCGCCCGGCTTCACCGTGCCCTCATAGCTTGCGTGCACCGGCAACGCATCCACGGTAAGCGTCAACTTCGAGTCCTTCAGCACAACGGCAGCCACCGGAATCGCAAACAAGCCCTGGTCGAGGCTGTCGAACGTTCCCGTCAGCGTGCCATCTTTGGCCGCGGCAATGTGCAGCACCACCCGCAGTGTCTTGCCGTCCGCGTTCAGCGATCCATGCCATTCCCCTGCAATCGGCGCTGTCGCCGCTGGAGCCGCACCCGCAGCTGCCGCCGCAACCACTCGTGTGAACTCGATCGGCGTGTCGTGGTCTCCAGCAAATACGCCTGTAATCTTCGTTCCATCGCTGCTGAGCGTTCCGGTGTAAACGCCGTGGTATGCATCCACGTTCATGCTGAACTTCCCGTCGTTGAATGTCACCCCGCTCGTTGCAATGCCCGTTACCCCCAACTCGGGGCTGTCCAGTGTAGCTGCCAAAGTGCCGCCACTGGCCTGAGCGATGTGAACGATTATGTGATAATCGGCTCCCTCAATCGAGGCGATCCCTTGCCAGTCACCCACAATCTGCGTCTGTGCTTCTCCCAACGGCACAAGGATCAGAACAGCCACAACCATCAGCATCCATCTCGAAGCAATTCGGCGAATCATTGGTCTCCTTGTAATTCCAATCTTTGGTGGGCGCAGAAGTTGCTGCGCGAGGCTCGTTCACCATCGCATGCGCGTTCTTTTCTCAGCCCGGCCAAAGTGCTCCGGGCGCAGCTTTTGGCATTCTCCCGATCTACGGATCTTCACGACGAGAAGTTCGCGCGCTTTGCTACCGGGAGCTCCCGGTAGCCATTTTACAGGCGCCCGGTTGACCCCTGATGTAATCGATGGTGGACAATGATCCTTCACCGTTCGCGCCTTTCAAGCCGGGGCCAGGTTTTGGATGGGCAGAGCGCCCGGTGGAGGGAAGTGATTGATGAACGTGCGCAGCTTGATTTCGAACCCTGAAGCACCCCGCCACACGTCCATTCGCGCCCTTCCGAATGTCCGAAAGGCTTTCCTTGTTTCCGTTGTCATTGGGTTTATTGCCGTCGCATCCGGCCTCTCCTCCCAAGTCCTTACTCAGTCGGCCCCACTCGCGCACGTCGACCCAACCCATGTCGATAACTTTGCCGGCAAGCCGCGCGTCATTGTCATCAGCGACATTGGCAACGAGCCCGACGACCAGATGTCCCTCGTACGCCTCCTGCTCTATTCCAATGAGCTCGACATCGAAGCCCTGGTCGCCTCCACTTCCACATGGCAGCGAACTGTCATTCATCCCGAGACGATGCGCACCCTCATTGACGCATACGCCCAAATCCGTCCCAATCTTCTGCTTCACGCGCCGGGCTGGCCTGATGCGGCCGACCTCGCCCGGATCGTCTATCCAGGCCAGACCGGCTACGGCCTGGCCGCGACCGGCGCAGGCAAGTCGTCCCCCGGCTCCGAGGCCATCGCCCGCGCTGTTGAGCGGGACGATTCGCGGCCTCTCTGGATCTGCCTCTGGGGCGGCGCCAACACGCTTGCCCAGGCTCTGATCGATCTTCGCGAACGGCACACCCCTGACGAACTGGAAAAGCTCATCGCTCGCCTCCGCATTTCCTCCATCAGCGATCAGGATGACGCCGGCCCGTGGATTCGGCGCGAGTTCCCCAGCCTCTTTTACGTCGTCTCCCCCTCGACGCCCACCAGCGCCGAGTATTACTCCGCCACTTGGACCGGCATCAGTGGAGACCTCTACTACCGCAATGGCGACGGCGCCGACTTTACCACCGTAACCAACGAATGGCTCGAAGCCAACATCCGCGCCAAAGGCCCGCTGGGCAAGGTATACCCGCGCTTCCTGTTCATCATGGAGGGCGACACTCCGTCCTATCTTGGCCTGATCGACAACGGCCTCAACGCGTATCGGCGGCCCGACTGGGGTGGATGGGGTGGCCGTTACGTCTATCGCCAGCCCTACGGAGAGACTCACTCCATCTGGACCCAGGGCGGAGACGAATTCTTCCGCTCTACCTCTCAGGACTCTGTTGTCGGCGTGGACGGCAAAATCCACACGTCCGACCAGGCCACCATCTGGCGCTGGCGGACTGCATTCCAGAACGACTTTGCCGCACGCATGTCCTGGACCGTAGCCGACTTCGCCCATGCCAGCCACAATCCCATTTTGGTGGTGAATGGCGAGTCCGGAACCGCACCCATCGAGATCGACGCAGAAGTGGACCGCCCTGTCGTTCTCGATGCCGGCGGAAGTTCGGATCCGAATGGACGCGCGCTGCACTATCAATGGTTCCACTATGCCGAGGCAGCAATCGCCGACGGCAACCGCTCCACGGTCACCCTCACCGGCGCCGACCAGACCCGCGCCGAGGCTACAGCCACCACCGTCTGTGCTCCGGCCTGGCTGCCTGGACTCGTCCCTTGCAGCGGCGATGGCGTCGCCCACATCATCCTGGCCGTCACCAACGAGGGTTCTCCGCCACTGACCTCCTACCGGCGCATCATCCTTCACGTTCATGCCCCAACCAAGAGCGGCGCGTCGCCCGCCGCTCCCGCCGCCACGCAGCACTGACATCTGGTCAAACTGCTTTCCGTGCGCCTACAATTCTCATCAGCATGGCGAACGCGAAAGACAAGACGTTTGAAGTTCCCTGTCCCGATTGCGGTGCAATGATCGTGGTCGACGCCTCCACCGGGCTCGTTGTGAGCCACACCCCGGCCCCGCGCAAGCGCATGTTTGAAGACCTTGAGACCGCTGCCCAGGCGATGCGCGCCCAGGACGAGCGCAAGGAGTCCATCTTCCGTCAGTCGGTCGAGGCTGAGAAAAACAAGGAGGATCTATTCGAGAAGAAGTTTGCTGAAGCTCTGCGCAAGGCCAAGGACGCGCCCGAGGGCAAGCCCTTGCGTGACTTCGATCTCGACTGATGTCGATTGCCTGACTGTTGTGGCCGGACGCCAGTCAGTTCCCACTTGTTGCCGGGCGCTTTCACTTGTGTCGCCGCAACCTCTTGGGCCGACCGCGCGTCTCAAACCTCGGAAGGAGTCTTTTGGGCAGGGAATCCGTTTTGCGGTGCTTCAAGGCATACTGATACAGGCTTCTTTTTCAGTCCCATCAGCTGCTGAACCGAAGCCGGACCGAAAAGGAGAGCTCATGGTAGTCGTTCCGCTGTCGCAACCCGAAAAGGAATTGAACCACGCAGGCCATGTGAGCTCGCGCGAAGGAACGAACTGGTCCACGATTGCTGCCGCCGGAAGCCTGGTCGCCGGGGGTCTGCTGCTAATCACTGGGAATCGCAAGGCCGGAACTGTAGCCGCTACCGCGGGCACTACTCTGCTGCTGCTCGACCAGCAGGATCTGCTGCGGTCCTGGTGGAACGCCATCCCCGGCCAGATTGAAAATGTGCAGAAGGTTCTCGGCAAGGTCCAGGCATCGGTGAGCGAAGTGAGCGCCCAGCGCGACAGGCTCCACAGGGTCTTCAACCGCTAGGTCCGGCACGAATATCCTCAACCACTTGACCCTGCCCGCCTGCCGGTCCTAGATTCCCAACTGTCTCCGCCCGGCTTCGCTGATCCGATGAGGAGTCCATTTTGGCTCCCACACGAGGTCCACCTCGACCTTGCTTATCTGCTGGATTCCAGCGAGCCGGTTGTGCACCTGCTCAAAGATCAACCCGCTCGCCGGGCATTGCGGGGTGGTCAGCGTCATGGTCACCTTGACCCATTGCCGCGGCCACGCGGGCGGGGAATCCGGGTCCGGGCCCGTCTCTACGGCGTAGATCAGCCCGAGATCCACCAGGTTCAGTTTGACTTCCGGATCAAAGCAATCCCGCAGCGCGGTGAGGATGTCGGCTTCCGAAAGCATCGGCTAGTTCTTCCGCTCAACCAGGTAGCGCGCCACCGACTTGAGACCGTCGGCGCGGCTCCCATAGGGATCCAGCGCCGCAAATGCCTCTTCGACCAGTTGCGCGGCGTCCCTCTTGCTCTGCTCAATGCCGTAGACCGCAGGCCAGGTTGCTTTCTCAGTCGCCGCATCCTTGCCGGCCGTCTTGCCCAACTGCGCGGAGTCCACCGTCATGTCCAGCACGTCGTCGACAATCTGGAAAGCAAGGCCGGCCTTCCGGCCGAAGAGATCCAGCCGCGCTACATCCTCGGCATTTGCCCCGCCGTAAATGCCTCCGGCCACCACGCTCACCCGGATCAGCGCTCCGGTCTTGGCGCGATGAATCGCCTCCACAAGTTCAGGTGTCGGCTTCAGGTGCTCGCTTTCAATGTCCAACACCTGCCCGCCAATCATCCCGTCCACGGTTCCCACCGCGTTTGCAATCAACCCGATAATCTGCACCGTCGCCCCGGGCGGAGCATCCAGCCCGGCCAACACTTCAAAGGCCCGCGTTTGCAGCGCGTCGCCGGCCAGAATCGCGATCGCCTCGCCAAAAGCCACATGGCAGGTCGGCTTGCCACGCCGCAGATCGTCGTTGTCCAGAGCAGGCAGGTCGTCGTGGATCAATGAATAGGTGTGCAACATTTCGAGTGCCGCTCCAAGCCGCGCAATCCCCGCGGGCAACTTGCCCGCAATCGTCACCGCCGCCTGCATGGCCAGCACCGGCCGCAGGCGCTTGCCCCCGGCGAAAGTCGAATGCCGCATCGCCCCATGAATCGATGCCGGCACCGTTTCCGCGCTCGGAATCAGCTCCTCAAGCGCCCGATCGGTCAGCTCAGCGCCTTCCTGAATCAGCGATTTCACGTCTGTGGCCATTGTGTCTCATTTTAATGGACGGGCTTTCGATGCCGCCGATACGCGAATAGCCCGGTGATCGCCAACAAGCTGAACGCACTTATCCATCGCCCCACAATCACGTCCGGCGTTGTCGTCCAGTCCACATCAAGTTGCACGCGGCCCTGCTGAACCAGCACCGCAATCAGTCCGTCGTCGCGCTGAATCACCGGCATAAGCTTGCCGTTCACCTTCACATGCCATGCCGGATAGGCTCTCAGCCGCAGAATCAAGTAACCCGTGCGCTTAAAGTCCGTGAAGGCATGGAGATTCTCAGGTCGATCCCGGAACGAATCGGGAGTCGCAAGGAAGGTTGGCTGGCAACTGCCCTGGTCAACGTTCCACTCCAGCACCTGGTCGTCGTTCATCTTGCCAAGCTCAACCTGTGGGTCCTCTGAAAAACATCCCAGAGGCAATCCCTTCACAGCAAGGCTCTCGTCCGCTCCAACCGGCGCGTACTCGTCCACGCCCTCAAATCCAGCGCCAGACTTGTCCACGGCCACCATCGGCGCCACGGCGTCCTCGTCGTCGCAGACCTGAAAGTAGTTGTGTCCGGCAACATGGACCATCCAGCCGAAGACCAGCGCACATACCGAAGCAATCGCAATCTGTCGCCATCGCTTCCTTTGCCACACAGCCGCTGCAACGAAGATTCCCATTGGCGCTTCAACCGCCCCGAGCCATCGCCACGGAAACTGCAGAAACCGCATCTTTGGCAAGAGATTCCAAGCCGGCCAGGAGACTGGCAACTGCAGCAGCAACACCACAATCGGGATCGCCGCCAGCACGAGCCACAACTCCCGTGCGCGGCTGTCAGGTTTTGTGCGGGCCTCGCTTATCTGATATCGTCCGCGACCCCACGCAACGAGAATCGCCGCCAGCGCCACGGCAATCATTGCCACCGCAATCCACGACACCCTCTGCAACTCAGAGTCGTGTCCAGCCAGCGCCGCGTCTGCATGGTGCGCAAACAGCCAGCTGTTCTCCACCCGAAGGCCCGGGTCGTCCGTCGCCTCACGAATGTCCACCCACCTCTGTTCCCACGCCGCAGGAACCAGGTAGATCGCTGCAAGCCCCAGCCCAAGCATTGCGCCAACAGACGCTCGTACCACCGGCATCCACGACCGCTGCCGAACCGCCAGCAACGCCGCGACCGCAGCCAGCAAGTAGCTCGCCATCACACCCAGGGGTGCATTCGAGAGCCACGCCGCTGCAATCACCAGCGCGATCGCCGTCGACCCATCGAACGACTGCATCCACACTGAGGCTCGGCCCGCGCCTGCCTGCCCTGCGCCTCGCACCCGTATCAGGTAAAGCAGCAGCAGCGGAATCCACATCCCGCCGGCGAGCTCTCCAAACGCGCTTCGCTCGTAGGCCGTAAACAGCGCATATCCCGAAAAGATGGCCGCACAACCCGCCAACGTTGCCGCGCCATCTGGCATTGCCACGCGTGCGAGCGCCCGTGTCGCCATCCCGGTCCCGGCCAGAAACAGGAACGTGAGCGCAATCGGAACCATAGTCCATGGCATAACAAGGCTCAGTGCGGCGCCCAGCATCCACGTCAGCGGAGGATAGAAGACAAACCGCGGCTCCCCGGCGCCGTAGTTCGCGCTCGGGGTCCAATGCGGATAGAAAAGCAGATTGTGCCAGCTCGTTCTCGCGTCGAACCATGACACAAGGTGGAAGTCGAAATCATGTCCGCACGAGTTGCCTTGGAACAGCTGAGGCATCACCGCAAATGCCGCCGCAAGCAGAATCACCGCCGGCCCGGCCCAGCGCCGCAGCCGTCCCGATCGCCGATCGCTGCTCTTTGCCTTGGTTGCGGACCCAGAGTTTTTGGCCGTGGGTTCGTCTGTTCCCTTTTCCCTTCTCCCTGTTCCCTGTTCTTTCATGGCACCAGCCGCAGCGTGTGATGTGTCTGCGCGGCCACTGCCGCCTCAGAGAAGGGAAGCGGAAACGTCGTCCCACTGTAGTAGTCCTTCCACTGGTCGCGGTAATACGGGCAGTAGGGATCCCCGCTTTCGCCGAGCACAATGTCCTCGGTCGAGCCATCCACATCGCTCCAGTCCATCGTGAACCTTTGCGACGGTCCAAAGTCCCTGCCCACCTGCTTGATCGTCGTTTTGTCCCCGCTCAGCGGCTGCTCTCCGGTCCCTGCCAAGCGGCCAATCCCGGGCAGGAACCTCGCCAGCGGATGCTCGATGTCCATCACGTGCCAGCTGCCGTAGCTCCACGCGGCCACATCGCCGGGGGCATGCCCCGCTTCCATTCCCTTGCGCACCGTATCTGTCAGCAGCGCATCCCAGTTCTTGTAGCCCGGCGGCAGCCAGGCAGAGTGGGAAGCAGAGTTGGGGTCGGGGCTGCCGTGCATGATGATCTCTTCCTCGGCAAAGTCCGACTCCGCCCATCGATAATCCTCCGCGAGATCCTTACCGAGCTTCGGAACGAGGATCAACGGCCAGAATGCCTGCCGCGCATTAGTGACAATGGATGCGGCTGCCGAATCGGTTGTGAGCCGTCCATCCCAACTGCGCATCAAGTCGGCTGCCTTCTTCAGCCGCTCGTCCACACCGTCCGTGTGGTCGATTGCATAGGCCAGCCGGTGGCCAATCTCCTGGTCTACCTCGCTGTAGATGTCGGTCTGTACCGCAAGCATGTCGGCGCGCGTTAGACCGTTGCGTCCGTCCAATAATTTATAAATTCGCTCGGCGCGATAAGGCTCGGCCCACTCGGCGGTAAGCGGAACCGCGGTCATATCCGAGGTGTATGGAAAGTGCGCTCTAAGGTCAGTGTTGGGCACCTTCTGCACATTGGAATTTGCGGTCGCAAGGAACCCTGACGGGGGATCAAACGCATGCGGCATTGCGTCGAAAGGCACGTAAATCGGTAATCCTTTCAGCCCGGGAACCTGCCCCCATTCGAATCGCTGATCCGTTACAAAGTGTCGAATTGGCGCGTACAGGATTCCAGCCCCTCCATCGCGTATCGGCACCTTCCCGATGGCGTGATAAGCAATGTGCCCCTGATCGTCCGCGTAGACCACATTCTGTGTAGGCCATGACCAGAGCTTGAGCGCTGCTTCGAACTCGCCCCAGTTCGCCGCCTTGTTGATCTCGTAGACCGGCAGCGTGTTCAGGCTGGGGTCATAGAGCGTCCACTTCAGCGCAATCGCCCGCTTTTCCTTTGGCAGAATCGGATTCAGCAAAGGGCCGTGATCGGTCTCCTGCACGTCAACGCTGGCATCCTTGCCGCCTCGTACTGGAATCACCTGGTGTGCGACCTCCAGCGGTACCCATTTGATCCATCCGTTTTCGTAGTTGCCTTTGCCGTCGAGTTTCTCGACGTAGAGATCCTGCACATCGGCATACAGCGCCGTGAAACCCCAGGCGACATGCTCGTTATGCCCGGCAATCACAAACGGCACTCCCGGCAGCGTCACTCCTGCCGCATGAAACCCCGGTGCCTTCAAATCGGCCATGAACCAGATGTTCGGCTCAGCCAGCCCCAGATGCATGTCGTTCGAGAGCAGAGGCTTTCCGCTTGCCGTGTGGCTGCCCGCCACCACCCAGTTGTTCGACCCATATGCGCACTTCTCGCAGCCGGCCAGGCCATTCCCGTCAATTCCGGCCTCCCGCAGCGCGCGCAGATCCTCCGCAATCAGCGCCAGATCGGATTCACTGACCCCTGACCCCGGAACCCTGAACCCTGTGTTTTGACCCCTGACCCCGGAACCCTGAACCCCGTTCTCCGCCTGCGAGCTGTCATCTTCATCATCGTCATCGCTCGCGTGCTTTGGCGGCATAGGCTGCGGCTGGCTCATGTCGTGCTTCTCGCCGGTTGGCGGATGGTCACGCCACGAACCCACTGGATAGAGATCCGCCTCCAGCTTGGGGTTGTTCAGCTTTTCCGCGATTGCCTCCCTCGCAAGCTTGGCTTCCCAGTGAAAGTCCAGCGTTTGCACCATCATCAGCCCAACGCTGATTGAGTCAACGCCCGTCCACGGCCTCGGCTTGTAGTCGAGCAGCCGAAACTCCACCGGCAGCGCATCTTCGTGCTGGGCTATGTAGAGATTGACTCCGCGCGCGTACGCCTCAAATCTTGCCTTCTGGTCCGCCGGAGAATTGGCCCAGATGCGCTCGGCCGTTCGGCGAATCCCCAGCACACGTTGCCATTTGTCGTGAATCACCAGCGAGCGGCCCATGACCTCGGCCAGTTCGCCATTGGCATTGCGCCGGAATGCGTCCATCTGCCATAGCCGATCCTGCGCGGTCACATACCCCTGCGCCACCCACAGGTCTTCTTCGCTCGCGGCCTCGATGTGCGGAACGCCATGCGCGTCTCGCCGGACTGTCACAGGCGCATTCAGGCCCGCCAGGTGAACGTCTCCATCGAGAACAGGCAGCGCAGCCTTCTCCGCCCCACGCAGCCACAAGACAAAGCACACCGCCGCCACAACCACCAGCGCCAGCAATACGCCGATGCACCAAGCCGCAATCCGCAACCAGCGCGGCGGGCATCGCTTCGGCCGAGTTCGGAACACGGTTTCACCTGCCTGCAAATCCGATTCAGATTTCTGTATTGCATCCTGCATTGGACTCTAGGATAACGCCCGCCCTCTCGAGACCCGATGCATTTCCGGCGGCTAGTTCTTCACGCGTCTAACCTGCTTGTGTCGCCGCCGCCCCTGCATTCACCGTGGCCGATTTTCCGCGCCCATGGAGCAGGGCAACCGCTGCCATCAACAGCAGCACGATTGGAATCACCAGCACGCTCCCTTCCGGTCCATCCGTGCCCCCGCTCCACAAAGCTGCTCCAACAGGCGTCGACGCCAGGTAGTGCCCCTGCGCGGTGAACCCGCTGTCCGCCGTCCCGTAGAAGAATGTCTCTCCCCAGTCCCATGCCGCGTGGCAGCCAATCGCCCACCATGCCGACCCAGTCACCTTCACGCTCGCACAGAAGACAAACCCGATCAGCGCCGCCGCAAAAATCCCAACCCAGTTTTCTCCGCCATTGCTGGTGTGGCCAAATCCGAAGAATGTTGAAGTCGCCCACGCCGCCTGCCAAAAACCCGCGCTCTCTGCCCTCTTCAGGTGCAGCACGAGACAGGGAATCAACCCCAGCAGAGCGCAGGCATACACTCCCCACACACCATTCCCTCGCGTACGCACCGCCAAATAGATACAAATGCCTCCAACCGCTGCCAGCGCCCACCAGAAGTTGATGCCGCGCGCCAGTGTGTACTGCACGTAGCAGCGCATCGTTCCTTCTTCAACGAGCCCCACCAGTATGAAGACGCATCCCCAGACAGCGCCATACTGGATGATCGCCGTTCCCGTGAGACTCACCGCCCCAAAACGCAGCCAGCCGCCCCACGCCAGAACGCCCACCAGTGTCGACAGCGCCACAAATCCTGCCGCCAGCCCTGCGCCAAAATGCGCCAGCCTGCTAGCTCCCCTCAGGTTGTAGTCCAGAATGCGGCGCTCCTCGATTTTGGCCATCACCGCCGCCGCGACCACTACGGACACAAATGCCGCAAATTCGCTGATCAGCGAATCCCAGGCTGAGACCTCGCCGCTCCCGCCCGTCGGATGCAGTGTCCCAAGGATGAAGCCGATCACCTTGAAGAGCATCTTCAGCAGTAGAGCAAAGGCCGCAATGCGCCAACCCACCCGGAAACCGTCTTCCCCGAAGAACACCCATTCGATCCCCCGCGGCGTTGGCACTCCGCTCTTGCCGGCTCCGGGCGCAGCGACGCGCGAGATCGTGTCCTCGGCGGGGTCGTCGTCGGTCAAACGCGGTTGAATCTCAGGCTCCATCGAGCCTCCTCCAGAGAGAAGAAAGAATCTTGTGTGCTGAATTGTACTGGAAGAATTCCACCGCTGGGACCATCTAAAGGTTGTGCCCGACGCGTGGTCGGCCGGGCACTCTTGAAATCAATCGGGTCTTGGCTGCTATTCGTCGCGCAAGGCCACAATCGGATCGATCCGCGATGCCCGTCGTGCGGGCAACCAACTCGCAAGCAGGGCTACCGCAATCACAGTCGCGGTAATGCCAGAGAAGACGGTTGGATCGTTGGGGCTGACGTTGCGAAGCAGATTGGCTAGGCTATGCGCAAGGGCGAAGGCCAGCACCAGGCCGATGCAGACTCCAGTGCCAGTCAGCCATCCGGCGCGCCTCAGAATCATTTTCAGTACATCTTCCCGTCGAGCGCCCATCGCCAGCCGGACGCCGATCTCGCGCGTCCGCTCGCCCACCAGGTTTGCCATCACGCCGAAGATGCCCACAGCGGATAGAAGAAGCGCAATGAGTGCGTCAAAGCCCAGCAGCGCCGCAACAAAGAACATACCAGTCAGTTTTTCGTGGGTGAGCTGCGCGTAACTTTCCACCAGGTTCAGCGGCAGCGCCCGGTCAAGTCCCGCAAGCGCCTTGCGGGCCGCCGGCGCAATGGCCATCGGATCGCTGCCGGTTTCGATTGCGTAAGTGATCCCCGCAGGCGGCAGTTGAGCAACGCTCATGTAAACGGCAGCCGGGCGGTCCGCCAGCCAGAGGGAGTATGTCGTCTCCTCAACCACACCAACGATCGTCATCCACGGGGTCTGGCCGGCTCCCGTAGAGCCCATGCGAATGTGCTTGCCCAGCGCGATCTCGCCAGGGAAATAGCGGTCTGCAAATGAGCGGCTGACCACCGCGACGGGCTGCGAGCGAAGGTCGTCGCTGTTGCTGAACAGGCGTCCCGAGAGGAGCGGAATATGGAATTCGCCAAAGTATCCGGTGCTCACAGGCAGCCTGAGCGCGGTCCTGGATTGTCCTGGAGCCAGGGGCCGATTCTCGATCGAAGCATCGTCCACCCAGCCGTCGTCGCTGGCCGGCAACGCGCCTGTAACCTCGGCATGCTCCACACCCGGCAGCGCGCGGAGCCGGTCAAGGCTGTCGTTGTACCACGCGGCCATCTTCTGCGGCGTATCGTAGCGCGCAGCGGGCGGATCGACGCTGAAAGTGAGCACGTGTTCGGGATTGTATGAGTCGACCTTGTGTAACATGCCCAGCATGCCCTTGCACATGAGTGCCGCACCAACCACGAGCGCCACCGCCAGGGCGATCTGCGACACAGCCAGCAGATTTCTTAGTTTGTGGCTGCGGCCTCCACCGACCACGCCCCGCGAACCTGCCTTGAGCTGGTCCACGAGGTTAACACGCAGCGCTTGCAGCGCCGGTGCAAACCCTGAAATCACTCCGGCCAGGACGGCAAGGAGCAACGAGAAGCCAAGCCCGCGCCAATTCAACGTAATGTTGGACCAGCCCGCCATGTATCGTGCAATCCGCGCCGGCATGGCGATTTCGTTGATGCGGATGTCGGCCAGGGCGAACAGCACTCCGCCTGCGCCGCCGACCAGCCCCAATAGAATGTTCTCGGTCAGCAGTTGTCGCATCAGGCGTCCGCGCCGCGCTCCAAGCGCGGTCCGCATCGCAATCTCAGGCCGCCGCGCGATGCCGCGCGCAAACTGCAGATTGGCCACATTGGCGCACACCACCAGCAGAACGAACAGCGTGGCCCCTTGCATCAGGTTGAAGTAGAGCGGTGTGTATTCGCCGTTGATATCCGCCAGCAGGGGTGTCACCTTCGCTTGCCAGCCCAGGTTGGTGTCGGGAAACGTCTGGGACAGATGCCCGGCAATGGTATTCAGGTCGGCCTGCGCCGCGCTCGTCGATACACCCTCGCGCAACCGGCCGACGACGAGATAGTCGTGTCCCGCGCGGTTGGCGAGCTGAGCTGCTGTTGGCGCAAGCGGTATGTACAGATCGGCTGTGGACGGATACTGCATGGTCTTCGGCATCACGCCAATGATGCTGTAAGTGTGCTTGTCCAATTCGATTGTTCGACCCAATACTTCGGGGTTGGCTCCGAATTGCGACTTCCAGAATGGGTAGCTCAGGACCGCCACGCTGTTACTCCCAGCCTGCGTTTCACTCTGATCAAATACTCGGCCCAACATTGCTCCGGAGCGCATCACGCTGAAAAACGAGGGTGACGCATACTCAGCCCAAACCTGCGAGGCGTCTCCAGCCCCGGTCATACTCATGTGGGCGGTGTTATATACCGCCAGCTCTTCAAATGAGCGGCTCTGCCGCTGCCAGTCGGAGAAATTCGCCAGCGCTACCTGCTGGTTGTCGCCATGATTCTTCTGCTCGTAGAGAACCACCACGTGCTTCAAGCCCGGAATTGCCAACGGACGGAAGATCACCGCGTCCATGATGCTGAACCCGGCGGTGTTCACGCCGATCCCAATCGCCAGGGTGAGGATGGCCGTGATGGTGAAGCCGGGTGACTTCCACAACTGCCGTACCGCGTAGCGCAAATCTTGAATCAACGTGTGCATCGAGCCCTCCGGCCAGGAGACTGTCGTTAAGAGAAAGTCCAATACGACAAGTGCACGTATTCAGCCAAACTATCCGGCCGTGTATGCGGCTCATGGCAAAAGCCTTAATCTCGAATCGGTCATTTCGGACTGCGATGGCCTCGCCCAGAATCGCAATTCCATGTCCGGAATCGGACAGTTCTGCAGGTAAAGCCAGAGCAAGAATTGCCGCCGCCTTGACACAAGCCGCCAAGCCCTTGATGCTAAACAGTTCCGCCAAATCAGTTTTCTGGCGCTCGGGAGTGCACGACTTGCAGGTTCGCGTCTTTTATCACGACAAGTGTTTCGATGGAGCCTGTTCCGCCTCGCTGTTCACGCGCTTCCACCGTGAGCGCATCGATTCCGGCGCGCAATACAGCTACCACGGCCTCGTTCACCGCGCCGGAGCCCTCTTCGACGAAAGGGAATTCACGGGCGACCAGAACGCCATCGTTGACTTCAAGTATTCGGCTTCACCACGCATCACCTGGTGGTTCGATCACCATCTCTCGGCCTTCCTCACTCCCCAGGATCAGCAGCATTTTCTCGCCTGCAAGCAGGATCCCGTCTGCTCTGGCCGCAAGTTCTTCGACCCCACGTACACCTCGTGCACCAGCTTCATCGCCCACATCGCAGCCACGCAGTTCGGCTTCGATACATCCCCCGTTGCCGATCTCATTCACTGGGCCGATATCGTGGATGGCGCCCTCTACGAGAGCCCCGAATCCGCTGTCGAAATGGCCGCTCCGGCCATGAAGCTGACGCTCATCATCGAAGCCACGCAGGATCCGGCGTTCATTCCCCGGCTCATTCCGCTGCTCACCGAGTTGCCGCTCGCCGAGATCCTCGCTCAGCCCTTTGTTGCGGAGTTGTTGCCTCCGCTGCTCGAGCGCCACCGCGAGGCCATCGAACTCATCCGTGACCGCGCCGAAGAGCGCGATGGCACCATCTTCTTCGACATCACCGACCACCTGCTCGAGGGCTTCAACAAGTTCATCCCCTACTACCTCTACCCGAACGCCACCTACTCCATCGGGCTATCTCGCTCGAGTTTTCGCACCAAGGTGGCCGTCGGCTCCAACCCATGGACGAAGGCCGACCCAGAAAAGATGGTGAACCTCGCCGCTGTCTGCGAGCGCTACGGCGGCGGCGGACATGCCCGCGTCGGCGCCATCAGCTTCCCGCCGGACCGCGGCGATGAGGCGCGGACTGCGGCTGCGGAGATTGTGGCTGAGCTGAGGGCTAGCAATCCATTCGCGTGAGTATTTACGTTTCACTAATCCCGGGAGTTATTCGATGTGGCGTCGGCTGTCTTCCCGCGCAGCCGAAATCAGCCAGCGACAAGCGCACTGGCGATGATCGCTGCCAGCTCTGCTGTATCTCCGCGCATTACGGCCAGATCGCGAGCATGGTAGAGCCGCTGCCGGTGTTTTGCCGTCTGCCCCACCCGCGCCCAGTCCAGCCGATGCCCGGCCGCCTGCGCCAAGTCGGACGTAAACGCCCGAAGTGTGCGCGAGTTCCCCTCGCGGAACGCGTGGATGGCGTCCAGTTCGCTGTAATAGAAGGCCAGGCGGCTTGCGAAATGGGCTGCGTCGAGACCTTGCAGATTCCCTTCAGCTTTCAATTTGGTGAATGCCTCGGCGAGTGCCGTGAGTACATTCTCTGAAGGGCCATAGGCGACCGTGAACCCCGAGCGGCTCTTGGCCATCATGCCGATGCCCTGACGAAACTCGCCCGCCCACGGGTAGACCCTGCCGAAGATGCGGCGGTGGGTCTCTTTGAGGCGCGCGCTGTCGAATGGGCCTTTGAGGGGACGCGCTTTGATAGCCGCAAATGCCAGGAACACGGCGTCGGCTTCGAACCGATTGAGGTCAGCCTGGGACCGATATTCGCCGTGATTGATCAGAACATCCGTACCGGGGTAGCAATACGGATCGTTCGCGAACGGGCTCACGCGATTCTGGAAGCGGCTGGGATGTAGTGTGCCGAGAGCTCGACTTGCGCCTGCTCAATGGAAATCTCGCCTGCAAGGATGCGCTCTTTCAGGGACAGGCCAAAAGTGGTGGGCTTCAACCCCTCCAACAGGAGGCTCGCTTCGCCCTCGGCGAAACCACGTTCCAGCTTTTCCTTCTCATCCGCGGAAAGCATCTCAAGAACCTCCACGATTCGGCCAGCCAGACCCAGTGCGTATACCCTGATTTTACCATTCAACGGGATCGGCAAGGTCGCTCTTTTGTGGCACACTGAGGCCATCATGCTGATCGAGATTTGGGAGCGCCTGCGCGGCTACGACAAGTGGATTCAGACCGATGCTACTGTCGAGTCAAGTGAGGCAGCGAACTACCAGCTCCATGGTCGCGACCTAAGCTCAAGCGAGGACGTCATCGTTTGGGCCGACGCCGGTGGCGAAAAGCATAGGGCTCCTTTCAGGGTCCAAGCAGACTCCCCGCTCTTTCAACTGGTTCAGGGCTCAACCATCAGCATCCGCTATAACCCTGCCGACCCTGAAGAGTACTATTTTCGCGAACTGCTTCAGGCGCGTGTCCGAAAAGTGCGGTCAACTGTCGTTGTGGCCGCGATCATGATCGCCGCGCTGATTTTCTTTGGGTGGCTGCGGACACCTTCCCCGCCGAAATAGCAGGCTCCCTCACAGCCCCAGCTCCCCCGCCAGCTTCTTCATTGCCTCAATGCAAAACGCGATGTGCGCGTCCAGATCGACGCCCAGCTCTTCCGCCCCCTGGATCACATCCGCACGATTCACGCCCCTCGCGAATGCCTTGTCCTTCATCTTCTTCCGCACACTCGCCACTTCCACCTCTGCTATCGACTTGCTCGGCTTGACCAGCGCGCAGGCCGTCAGAAACCCCGCCAGCTCGTCGCATGCAAACAGAGACTTATCCAGATGCGTCACGCGCGGAACACCCGAGTACTGCGCATGGCCCAGAATCGCGGTCCTCAGCTCCGTCGGCCAACCTAGCCGCTCCAGTTCGCGCACCCCCACAAACGGGTGCTCCTCCAGCGACGGGTGCCGCTCGTAGTCGAAGTCGTGCAGCAGCGCCGTTGTCGCGTAGAGCTCCACCAGCGCCTCCCGCTCGGCTCCACTTAGCCCCAACCGGTCGGCTTCCGCCTCGCCCATCGCGGCAACGCACGCCTCCACCGCCAGCGCATGCTTGCGCAGGCTCTCGCTCGCCGTCCACTCAGTAAGTAGCTGCCACGCCTGCGCACGTCCATAGTTTTTCGGCTGGTCCATCTTTCTTTTTCCTCCGTGTTACCGCATAAGGTTCGTGATTCTTCGGGTATTTCAGGGTATGATCGGGGAATCTTCTGTTTGACTCTAGTTTTCTACTTGACAATTATGGTTCACATCCCCGAAAGTAACAACCAACGCGGTGCGAATATGCACCCCGGAGGCCCCGCTCTGGCACTCCGCACACAGCCAATGGTTCTTACCCTGGCAAGCTCTGAAGCACGCGAAGTTGTCCGCTGTGATTTTTGCAGCTTGGTTCAATACCGGACGACAAACTCCCTTTGCAGAAAATGCCGCAGACCCCTCGACATTGAGGAGCCCGTTCATTTGGCTCCCCAACTCGTCGC
>Ga0182015_10001224_pt1 | contig 34724 bp, 32 predicted proteins | sample 712P3MmetaG_FD_120478 | JGI IMG/M metagenome (GOLD analysis project Ga0182015, IMG submission 120478) | Permafrost microbial communities from Stordalen Mire, Sweden - 712P3M metaG | ecosystem: Environmental > Terrestrial > Soil > Wetlands > Permafrost | place: Sweden: Stordalen | collected...
ATCCAAGCTGGCGCAGGGATTGAATCTTCAAGTCGGAGCTTCGTTTGCCGGAAACGAGCAATCCAATACTGGGAATGCGGGCAATGGGATAGTGACGGTCACGCAGATCATGTGGATCGGAGGGCCGACGTCGGCCAGTTGCATCGCGGTGGGCGGATCCGCCAATTGCACCAATCAGGACAGCTTCGTCTACACGCAGCAAATTCAATTTGGCAACGGGACGCTTGAGAATGCCAACACCGTTACCGTGGGGCAGTGTCCGACGGCGATCATCAACAGCTCCGGCGTGGTGCAGAATTACATTACCGATTCGCGCGCGGCGCTGGCCGGCGCCGCCCAGACCAACATGCAAGCCCTGTGGCAATCGAGTAGCGCGGTGACCGGCGGTACCGCGACTCCGCTGACCGACGGGCAAGTAGCTTACATTGTGGAAACGTATTTTCAATCGCCGGACTTGAGCGTCGGAAGCCTTGCGGGCAACGGCGTCTACGCGCGCTACTTTTTCTAGGAGGAGATGTTCTTGCAAATGCGACAACACAGAAATGGTGAGAAGGGCGCTTCTCTGTTCGTGACGGTCGCTGCGTTGGTGTGGATCGTCATCCCGATGCTGGGTCTGTTTGTCGATCTGGGAATTCTCTATTCGGTGAAAGCACGGCTGCAAGCGGCCGTGGATGGCGCGGCTTTGGCGGCGGCGCGCGCCTTGAACCTGGGCCAAACTACGTCGGCTCAGGCCGTCTCGGCCCAGCAGAATGCCGTCAATTGGTTCTATGCAAATTTCCCGAACGGAAACTGGGCGACATTCAACACTGTCATGACTACGGCCAACGTAACTGTAGCCAACTCTCCCAGCCAAGCCAATCTCAGGCAAGTTACCGTCACGGCCAGCACCGCCGTCCCCACCTGGTTCATGAAGTACCTCGGCTTCAACTCCACCAATCTCACGGTCACTGGTCAAGCTTCCCGCCGCGACGTTGTCGCCATGCTGGTGCTGGACCGTTCCGGATCCATGTGTTCCGTCAACGGGGGCAGCGCCAATCCCCCGTGCAACAAAAACAATGCGAATACTCCTTGCGCCGCCATGATCACGGCGGCGAAAAACTTCACCGGCGCCTTCGCCGAGGGGCGGGATCAAATCGGCCTGCTTACCTTTGCCGACGGTTACTACCTGGAGTCCGCTCCAACCACTAATTTTCAGTCCGTGCTTGGTTATTCCAATGCCGCCGGCTCCGGCACCGGGACCATCGACAACATCGACTGCAATGGAGGCACGGGAACTGCCGCCGCAGTTTCCATGGCCTACAACGAACTGTATAAACTGGCCGAGCCGGGCGCGATGAATCTCATCATGCTCGAAACGGACGGATTGCCCAACACGCTGGTCTACAATTATTATTCGACGCCGGGGAACACCAGCACGTTAGCGCTGAACGCCGGCAGCGGCTGCCAGGACAAAAACGGCAAGACAATCGCCCAGGGAGGCTGGACGACGTCCGCATCGGTTCCCTCGTGGATCTCAGGAATCTCCATGAATACGAATGGCACGGGATACATGTCCGATGTCCCACCCGGCGCCATCGGAGCGTTTTATACGGCTGACCCCGCGCAGGTCGCGCAAGACGGTCCCTATACAATCGTGTTGTTCGATCCGAGGCAAACCAGCGACAGCACCGACAACAATAGCATCATGATCGCCAGCAGCGGCAATCCGACTCCGCCCGCCAACGGATGCGCTTTCAGCAACAACAACGACCAGGACACGAATTACTCCGATTTCCACTGGCTACCGAGCCAGGATGTCTTCGGAAATCAAGTTGCTCCAACTAACGAATATCAGGCGCTCGCTCTCATGGGTAACGAAAACATATTGGTAGGACCGACCAATCAGGGCGGTTTCTATTCATCGAACGACTGGACTGCCACTCACGCCGCTTCTTTGAACGCCACCGACAATGCGGCTTACAATGCTCGCAGCAACGCCACACTACCGGTCTACGTTTTTGCGATTGGGCTGGGCGGCAACGACGGAAATCCTCCCGATCCTGTATTGCTGCAACGGATGGCAAACGATCCAAACGAGGATCAGTACAACAATCCTCCGGTCTTTAACGCCTGCTCTTCGGAAGCTACTTGCATCTCCTACGCCAACCAGCCACAGGGCGTATTCATTTATTCGCCTACTTCGGCGGAGCTTGGCCAGGCGTTCCTAGCGATTTCGTCGCAGATCCTGCGCTTAAGCCACTAGGGCCCAGAAGACGGGACCAAGTTGATTTACTTCGGCTTGGTCTCGATTTGAACTACCCGGCCGTTGTCCAGACGAACAGTTCCCATCGGGCTGCCCTTCACCCAGTATTGAAGGCTCTCGCGCAGATGACCATCGTCATCCGGAACAACGACCTGGGATGACGGCGGCCCAAGCACCGCGAGGACCTCTTTTTCGGTGGAGCCAACGCGGATGAGCGCGAACTCTTCGCCGGTGAGGTTTTTCTGTGGAGGGCCCGGTGGAACCGCTTGCACCGTTGGGAGGGCCGGAGCCGGCGGCGCGGGCACCGCTGACTTCGCGACGGCCGGGTCTTGGGTCGTTTCCGGTGCACGATGCGACGTTTCGTGGCGCGTTTCCGCAGGCGGGCTCCGCTTCGGCGGCGCGCCCTCGAAAAGCGAATGGCTGTGCCAGTGGTGCGACTCCGGCGCTGGCGCTTGTTCGGGCGCACTTTGGGCCCCTGCGGGATTCATGGATAAAACAGTTCCGAGCAAAGCTGCGCCTAGTGGTACTCGCATCGTCAATGGCCGCATCGCATTCCCCCTCATCTCATACTAAGCAGAGAACATGACGCGCACCAGCCGTGAAAGACCTTAGTTTTAAACTAACCACCTTAGTCCGTACCGGCCGCCGATTGAGCAGAGCGCGAAGTAGGGTCCTTCCCCTATTGGGGTTCCCATGCCGCGCTTCCACCATGAAGGTGGAGAACCGCATTGGGAGAAAAGACCATACCAATCCAGAGAACATCTTCGAGCCGGAGAAACCGGAGGCGTACTGGCAACGCCCTTCTCGAGACCGTCTTTACTCTGTTGCCGACGTTTGCGCTGATCTTCGCCTTCATCGATTTCGGCTTGCTGCTGTTTCGTTGGGCCACCCTGCAGGAGGCTGTGCGGGAGGGCTGCCGCTACGCGATCACGTTTCAGACCGCCACCGGGTTGGGCCAGAACGCCTCCATCGAGTCCGTCGTCCAGCAGTACGGGATGGGATTGGTGACGCCCACCGACAATCCCCAGCACATTTTTGTAAATTACTACTCGGTCGGGAATTTGAATACACCCATTGCCTCGGGTGGCAATGTGCCCGGCAATATCGTCCAAGTGTCGGTTCAAAACATTTCCTGGGCATGGCTGGCGCCGCTCAGCGGCACCTTTGGAGCCAACGCCTACCGCGATCAGACGCCGATCACTCTCGGCGTCTACTCATCGGACATCCTCGGTGGCTACCCGGCCGGCGTCAATTCGGTGCAGGAATGAGAATGGCAGCAGCGCCGGGCGCAATAGCGCGAAGCAGGCGCGTGACAGCGCGGCGAAGAAGGACGCAAAGCGGCCAGGAAATGGTGGAGTTCGCTTTGGTGGCGGTCTTGCTTGTGCCCATGCTGATCGGGGCCTTCGTGGTCGGCATGAATCTGATCCGGAGCATTCAATGTAACCAGGTGTGCCGGGATTTGGACAGCATGTACATCCACGGTGGTGACTTTTCCACTTACCCGCTGCAGCAAGAGGCGCAGCGGCTGGCGCAGGGATTGAATCTTCAGATCGGAGGTTCCTTCGCCGGAAACCAGCAATCCAACGCGGCCAATGCGGGCAATGGCTTGGTGACGGTGACGCAGATCATGTGGATCGGATCGACCACGTCGGCCAACTGCGTGGCTGTGACAGCCGCCAAGTGCACCAATGCGAACAGCTTCGTCTACACGCAGCAGATTCAATTTGGCAATGGCACGCTGGCCAACTCGAGCACCGTGACTTTGGGGCAGTGCCCCGCTGCCATCATGAACACCTCCGGAGTTGTGCAGGATTACGTCACCAACGCCCAAGCGCAGATTGCGGGCAGCGCTCAGGCCAACCTGCAAAGCCTCTGGCAAGTGGGCAACGGGACAACCACTCCGCTGACCGACGGGCAAGTAGTCTACATTGTGGAAACGTATTTTCAATCGCCGGACTTGAGCGTCGGAAGCCTGTCGGGCAATGGCGTCTTCGCGCGCTACTTCTTCTAGGAGGACATGCTGGTGCAAATGCAACAACACAGAAATGGTGAGAAGGGTGCGTCTCTGTTCGTGGCCATCGCCGCGCTGGTGTGGGTCATCATCCCGATGCTCGGTTTGTTTGTCGATCTTGGAATCCTTTACTCGGCGAAAGCGCGACTGCAAGCGGCCATCGACGGCGCGGCTTTGGCGGCGGCGCGGGCGCTCAATCTGGGCCAAACTACCACGGCTCAGGCCGTGTCCGCCCAGCAGAATGCCGTCAATTGGTTCTATGCAAACTTTCCGAACGGAAACTGGGCCACCTCCAATACCGTAATGACTACCGCCAATGTCACCGTTGTCGACTCTCCCAGCAATGCCAATCTCCGCCAAGTCACCGTCACCGCCAGCACCAGCGTTCCCACTTGGTTCATGAAGTACCTCGGCTTCAGCGCCACCACCCTCACAGGCAGTGGTCAAGCTTCCCGCAAGGACATTGTCGCCATGCTGGTCCTGGACCGTTCCGGATCGATGTGCTCCGTCAACGGCGCCACGGCGAATCCCCCATGCAATAAGAGCAATACGACTACTCCTTGCTCGTCCATGATCATTGATGCCAAGAACTTTACCGGCGCCTTCGCTGAGGGGCGGGATCAAATCGGACTGCTTACCTTCGCCGACGGTTACTACCTGGAGTCGAAACCAACCAGTAATTTTCAGACTGTGCTGGGTTATACCAATGCCTCCGGCTCCAGCAACGGGACCATCGACAACATCGACTGCAACGGAGGCACGGGAACGGCGGCGGCGGTTTCCATGGCATACAACCAGCTATTCCAAATTAACGAGCCTGGCGCGATGAACATCATCATGCTGGAGACGGACGGATTGCCCAATACTCTGATCTACAATTTTTATGCAACGCCAGGGACCACCAGCACCTGGGCGCTGAACACCACCAGCGCCTGTCAGGACGCCAGCGGGAAGACGTGGAATGCCGGCGGATGGAGGACAGCGGCATCGGTGCCATCGTGGACCACCGGAATCGGCATGAATACAGGTGGCGCGGGATATATGGCGAATGTTCCCACTGGCGCGATCGGGGCGTTTTATTCCGCGGACCCCGCGCAGGAGGCTCAGAACGGCCCCTATATGATCGTTTTGTTCAACCCCGCGCAAACCAGCGACAGCGGCGGCACCAATAGCATCTCTGTCACCAATTCCCCAGGGTGCACTTTCCCCAGCACAACCAACTCCGCAAAGCCAGAGACTACGGTGTATTCCGATTTCAACTGGCTTCCGGGGCAGGATGTCTTCGGGAATCAAATTGCGCCGTCCAACGAATATCAATCCCTTGCTCTCACTAGCGGGTACCTCAACCTAACGGGAACCGCTTCCACCGATTGGCCAAACGCACACTCAGCGGCGCTGAACGCCGCCGACAACTCGGCCTACAATGTTCGTACGAATCCTACCCTCCCGGCTTACGTTTTCACGATTGGGTTGGGCGGCAACGACGGAAATCCCCCGGATCCCATCTTGCTGCAGCGGATGGCAAACGATCCAAACGAAGATCAGTTCAACAATCCTCCGGTGTATTCCGCTTGCTCCGCCGAACCCACTTGCATCAGCTACCCCAACCAGCCACAGGGCACGTTCATCTATGCGCCCACTTCCGCGCAGCTTGGCCAGGCATTCCTGGCGATTTCATCGCAGATCTTGCGCTTGAGCCACTAGGAGAACTACGTCGGCCGCGGACGGGCCCGAGCGGATTACTTACCCTTGGTCTCGATTTGAACCACGCGGCCATTGTCCAGGCGAACAGTTCCCATCGGGCTGCCTTTCACCCAGTATTGAAGGCTTTCGCGCAAATGACCGTCGTCGTCCGGAACTATGACACGGGATGACGGCGGGCCAAGCACCTCGAGTAGCTCTTTCGCAGTGGAGCCAACACGGATGAACGCAAACTCTTCGCCGGTCAGGTTCTTCTGCGGAGGACCGGGTGGAACGGCCTGAACCGTTACGAGGGCTGGCGCTGCTGCCGGCGGGGTTGCATGCGCGGAGTCCGGAACTGTTCCCGCCCCTGGTGTACGCCGGGACTCTGTACGGCGAGCTTCCGCCAGCGCACTCGGCCGCGCCGGCCCACCCTCGAAGAGCGGACCGCCATGCCTCTGATGCGACTCCGCCGTGCCAGAGGCTGGTTGTTCCGGCGAATTCTGGGCCCGCGCGGGACTCAGGGAGAAAGTGGTTCCCAATAGAGCTATAAACATCACCGGCCGCATCGTATTTCCTCTCAATCTCATACTAAGCGGAGAACTTAAACCGCACCAGCCCCCGACCAACCTTAGCTGGGACTACGCAACGGCTCCGTTACAACTGGGCCCTTACAATCGAACTGGGGCATCCTGATACAATTGATTCACCCCTTTAGGGACTGGATTACAGTCGCTGGCCGAGCGTGTCATGGATTTGGATCAGCTTCACACGTTTCTCGAAATCGTCCGCTTGAAGAGTTTCTCGAAAGCGGCGCAGACGTGTTACCGCACGCAACCGGCCATCAGCGCCCAGGTGCGTCAACTCGAGCAAGAGCTGAATACCACGCTATTTGAACGGCTGGGAACCAAGATCTCGCTTACCACGGCCGGCAAGATTTTCGCCGAATACGCCGAGCAGATCCTGGAGCTGCGCCGGCGCGCCCAGGACACCATCAACGAACTGGACCGCGTCCCGCGCGGCGAAGTGGTCATCGCCGCCAACGAAGCCACCTGCATCTACGTGCTGCCGTGGGTCTTTTCCGAGTACCAGAAGAAATTCCCCAACGTCCAACTGTCGGTGGACCGCGCCTACGGTTCGCGCGTGGTGGAAGCAGTACTCGAAAACCTAGCCGACTTCGGCATCACCCAGTTGCCCGTTCAAGAAAAAAAACTGCAAGTGGCGCGCATCCACTCCGACGAGATTATCCTGTTGTTGCCGGGGAAACACCCCCTGGCGAACCGGCGCTTCGTGACCGCCCGCGACCTCATGGATCACCCGCTGCTGCTGCCAAAGTCCGGAACCACGCGCGCGCGCCTGAATTCCTGGCTCGAGCCGGTGGAAGACCAGATCCACATTTCCATGGAGCTCGACTCCACCGAAATGATCAAACGTTTCGTAATGGCCGGGCTGGGCCTTTCGTTCCTGGCAGCCTCCAATTGCCGCGAGGAAGTGGCCTCCGGGAAGCTTTCGGCCGTGTCGCTCGGGCCGGAACCGCTGATCCGGAAGGTGGGGTTGATTTATCGAAAAGATAAAGCGCTGTCGAAAGCCGCTTTGGGTTTCATTCAGGTTATATTAGAGCATGCGGGGACTGAGATCCCCGGGGCGGATCGGTCCAAGGTGCCCGAAGTGGTATCGCCTTAACAGACGGAGAGAAGCAGCATGTCCCGCGTCACGCTGAAGAGTTCTACGATTTTCATTTCCGTCGGAGATAAGACGGAAGTGTACCGGTCAGTGGCTGATGTTCCGCCTCCGCTGCGGAAGAAGTTGGAGCAGTCCACCAACAGCATCAATTCGGCCACCATTCTGATCGCGGATCGCAAGGGCAAGGAAGAGATCGTGCGAGCCATTCGCGGCTTGCCATCCAACCTGCGGTCGCGAATCTCCACCGCGGTCCGCGATGAGACGCCGCGCGCCGAGCAAAAGCCGGCGATCACATGGTCCAGCCTGTGGCAGGATTGGGCGGAGTTTTTGCTCCCCGCAGCCATCGGAGTCGCCGTCTGGCTGTTGTTCAACGCTAAGTGATCAACGCTAAGTAGAGGCTAGCGTTACTCAAAGCTCAGCAGCTTCTTGCGCAGCTTGTCGGCTGTGGCGCTATCGGGCGCGACAATCAGCACCGTGTCATCGCCCGCGATGGTTCCCACAATCTCGGGCCAGTTTGCTTTATCGAGAGCCACCGCGAGCGCGTTGGCGTTGCCCGGCGACGTTCGGAGCACAATCAGATTCTGAGCCGCGCGCACATCCTGCAGAAACTCAGCCACGACCATCGCAATAGCCGGCCCAACGGCGGCGCTCACCTGGCGATAGCCCTCGGGCGTTTTCAGCAAGCCCAGTTCGCGCACATCGCGCGATAGAGTAACTTGCGTTGTGTCCAGCCCAAAGCTTTGCTTCAGCTCGCGCGCCAGGTCCTCCTGCGTCAGGATCCGTTTGTTGCGGATGACCTTCAGGATCTGCCCTTGGCGGAACGCCTTATTCATGGCCGCCAGTTACGAAGCCGGGCTTCAGCGTCTTCGAGTGCCTTAGCGACCGCGGCGGGTCCAGCCCCGCCCGGAAGATCGCGGGTCTTCATGCCTTCGGTGGGCTGAAGCAGGCGCGCCATGTCGGCGGTGAACTCGGGCGCGAAGGCGGTGAGCTGTTCGGCGGTCCAATCCAGCGGCTGCTTGCCCTGCTGAATGCTTTCGAGCACGAGTTTGCCAACAATCTGGTGAGCTCGATGAAACGGCGTTCCCGAGCGCGCCAAAGCTTCCGCAAGATCGGTGGCCACTACCCAGCTTTTTTTAGCCGCTTCCAGCGGCGCGCTCGCGTGTAGTTCCGTAGTTTCGATCACCGCCGCCGACATTTCGAGCGCCGAGGTCAACTGCGCCGCCGCGTCGAACAGGGGCTCCTTGTCTTCCTGCATGTCGCGATTGTAGGTCATCGGAAGCCCCTTCATGGTGACGAACAGCGACGTGAAATCGCCAAAGACGCGTCCGCTTTTGCCGCGAATCAGTTCGAGCGAATCCGGATTCTTCTTTTGCGGCATCAAGCTGGATCCGCTGGTAACGCCGTCGCCTAATTCGAGCCAGCCGAATTCCTCGCTCGAGTACAGAATCCAATCCTCGGCCAAGCGGCTCAAGTGCAGCATGCTGACGGAGGCGGCGTACAGGAAGTCGAGAGCGAAGTCGCGGTCGCCCGAAACATCCATGCTGTTGCGAGTGATCGCGGCGAAGCCGAGGTCCCGGGCCATCTCATCGCGGTCGAACGGGAAACCGCTGCCGGCCAGCGCGCCCGAGCCCAGCGGCATCAGGTCCACGCGCGCCCGCGCCTGGCTGAGACGTTCGTGGTCGCGCGCGAACATTTCAAAATAAGCCAGCAGGTAGTGCGCCCAAGGCACCGCCTGCGCCCGGCGCAGATGCGTATAACCCGGCACGATCGCGTTCGGATATTTGCGCGCCATCTCGACCAGCGCGCCCATCAAATTTACAAGCAGCTCAAGATCGACGTCGATCCGCTCTCGCAGCCATAGCCGGACATCCAGCGAGACTTGCTCGTTGCGGCTGCGCCCGGTGTGGATTTTGTCGGCGAGACCGCCCACGCGGTCTTTCAGTTTGCGGATCACGAAGGTGTGAACGTCCTCGTCCGCTGCGCCTTCCAGATACTTTGGATCGCGTGCCTCGGTTCGAATCTGCTCGAATGCAGCCACCAATCGCTCGCGCTCGTCCGCAGTCAAGATGCCGGCGCGTTCCAAGGCTCGGGCGAACGCCTGCGATCCGCGGCAATCGGCGTCCAGCAGCTTCTTGTCGAATTGCAGCGAGCCCGAGAATCGCTCGAAGACTTCCGAGGGTCCGGACTCGAATCGGCCGCCCCACAGTTTCATCTCGGCCACGGCGTCCTCAAGAATGTTTGGCTGCTGCAGCCTGCGCGCGCACCCGAATCGGCAGGCCAATCAGGTTGATGAATCCCTGGGCGTCCTTTTGATCGTACTCGGCGCCCATGGTGAAGCTCGCGATATTGAGCGAATACAGCGAATATGGCGACTTGCGGCTGATCGGCTCGATATTGCCTTTGTACAACCGCAGCGTAACTTCACCCGTAGTCGATTGGCTGGTAGCCTCGAAGAACGCGTCCAGCGCTTCGCGAAGCGGCACGAACCACAGGCCGTTGTAGACCATCTCCGCGTAATCGAGCGCCAGCTTCTGCTTGTAGTGCAGCGTGTTCTTATCCAGCGTGAGCGATTCGAGCTCCCGATGCGCGTACATGATCAGCGTGCCGCCGGGCGTCTCATAGCATCCGCGCGACTTCATGCCGACGAACCGGTTCTCCACCAGATCGACGCGGCCGATGCCGTGCTCACCGCCGATTTTGTTCAGCGCCTCGAGCAGACTTACCGCCGATCCGCGCTTTCCGTTTAGCGACACCGGCCGGCCTTTCTCGAAACCGATGGTCACCTCCACTGGTTTGTCGGGCGCGTCCTTGGGACTGCGCGTCAGCATCCAGATATCGTCGGGCGCCGCGTTGGCCGGGTCTTCGAGCGCTCCGCCTTCGTGCGAAATGTGCCAAATGTTGCGATCGCGGCTGTAGATTTTCGTGGTGGTCTGCGAGATCGGCACGTTGTGCTTGGCCGCGTACTCGATGGCGTCCTCGCGCGACACGATATCCCATTCGCGCCACGGAGCAATCACGGTGAGCTGCGGCGCGAGCGCCTTGTAGGTCAGCTCAAACCGGACCTGGTCGTTTCCCTTCCCCGTGCAGCCGTGCGCCAACCCGTCGCATCCGGTTGCGAGCGCGACCTCCACTTGGCGTTTGGCTAGCAGGGGTCGAGCAATAGAAGTGCCTAGCAAATACTTGTGCTCGTAGATACCACCCGCGCGCACCATGCGCCACAAATATTCAGTGACGAACTCCTCGCGCATGTCGGCCACGTGGACTTCCGACGCACCCGTCTTCAGCGCCTTCTCTTCGAGGCCCTTTAGCTCGTCATCCCCTTGGCCGATATCGCCGCACACCGCTACCACTTCGCACTGATAGTTTTCCTTCAGCCAGGGAATGATGATGGATGTATCGAGGCCGCCAGAGTAGGCCAGGGCCACCTTTTTGGGCTTGGGCTTGGTCATTGGGGATTGGGGGGATTCGGGATTAGCCAAGCAGCATCAACAGGAGCGCCTTCTGTACGTGCAAGCGGTTTTCCGCCTGATCGAAGACGGCCGATTGCGAGGATTCGATGACGTCGTCATGCACCTCCTCGCCGCGTTTGGCCGGCAGACAATGTAAGAAGATGGCTTCGGGCGCAGCGTGCTGGAACAACCCCGCGTTCACTTGGTAGGGAGCGAAATCAGCTAGGCGCTTTTCCTTCTCGTGCTCTTGGCCCATGCTGGCCCATACATCCGTGTAGACCGCCTGCGCACCGTCAACGGCCTCGCGCGCATTGTTGGTGATTACAAGTTGCCCGCCGGCGACAGCAGCCAAAGCCTCAGCCTGCGCGACGATCTCGGCGTCCGGCTCATATCCAACGGGAGTCGCGAGCGAGAAACTCATTCCGAGCCGCAGCGACGCGAGCATCAGCGAGTGCGCCACGTTATTTCCATCGCCTACGAAGGCCAGCTTCAGGCCGCGCACGTCGCCGAACCGTTCCTGCAGCGTGAAGACATCCGCCAGCGCCTGGCAAGGATGGAAGCGGTCGCTCAGCGCGTTGATCACAGGCACGCTCGACCAGTGCGCTAAATCGTCGATGGTCTGTTGCGAAAACGTGCGAGCCACAATCGCGTTGGTCCAGCGGTCGAAGTTGCGGGCGACGTCCTTCAAGGGCTCGCGATCGGCGATAGGGCCGACGGCGAGCACGGCATCGCCGCCGAGCTGCTTGATGGCCAGTTCGAACGTGAATCGGGTACGGAGGGAGGGCTTCTCGAACAGGAGCGTGATGTATCGGCCCGCCAGAGCCGTCGCGAAACGGCCGGGGTTCGCCTTCAATTGATGGGTAAGGTCCAACAGTGCAAGTAATTCATCCTGAGAGATATCGAGGTCGCGGATGAAATCGGTCGCGGCGATCCTGGGGAGCGTCTTGGGCGCTGGCATTCTCTTGACCGGCTTGAGCGAAGATCCAACCGACGGCATGGTCGTCAGGCTCCTTTCTCTCTCGGGATTGAATGTTTATTCACCTAAGTGAATAATTACACACTGGGGAGCCGGTTGTCAAATGGAAAGTCAGAACAACGCAACCGACATTTCCCCGTGCTCCTTGCGCGTAGGGCGCACGGTGATTTCGACGTCCTGACCGAGGGCCGTCAAGAAATCGATCAGGCGGCCAATCGAGAATGTTCCGGCCCGATTGCGCATGAGCAAAGACACGTGCGGCTGCTTTACGCCCAGCGCTTTGGCGGCCTGAGTTTGAGTTAAGCCACGTTGTTTGACGATTCGATAGATCTGCAGCGTTAACCGGGCCTTCAGCAGTTCCTGATCGGCGTTGGGCAGTCCGAGATCGGCGAACACATTGCCACTGGCTTCCATTACGCGCTTGGAGGAGCGGGAGGACCTAGGGAGCTTAGTTTTAATTCTCAGTTCTGCTTCCTCTATGGTCATGTTCGGCGACGCTAAGCCGCTGTTTGATTAGATCAATGCCGTTCTTCGGCGTGGCGATGCCGGACTTGGATTTCTTCTGGAAGCCATCACACTGCTCCCTCGAAAGCCTTTGAGCGGCTTCGCATCTGGGTCAGTTTCGCCCTTCTGTGCCGCATAGAGAGCATGGCCGACCCCACGCCTAACCGCTTCCGGAAACGACCGGAGATCCTTCTGGGATGATCCAACGCAACGGACCGGCTTCAGCTGCTCGCCAGCCACGATACCATTATACGTATATATGTATGGTCGTCAACGCGACGCGCGTGCCTGGTTGCGGTCCTGAGCCACACTCGGCCTCCTTCGTCATCGTCCTTTCGCGATCCCACGCTACACTATCATCAGTCCTCCGGACTGCCTTGGGAATGAAGATCTCGGCCGCGATCATCACCTACAATGAAGAGCGCAACATCCCGCGGGCGCTGGAAAGCCTGCGGTGCTGCGACGAAGTGGTGGTAGTCGACAGCGGATCAACGGACCGGACGGTGGAGTTGGCCACCAAGCTGGGCGCGCGCGTGATCGACAGCAACTGGCGCGGCTACGCCGAACAGAAGAATTACGCCTCCGGCCAGTGCGAGCACGATTGGGTGCTTTCACTCGACGCCGACGAGGCCTTGAGCGAGGCGCTGGAAGGCGAGATCTGGCAGATCAAGAAAAACGGTCCGGAGGTTGACGCCTACACGATGCCGCGTCTGGCGCAGTATTTGGGCCGCTGGATTCTGCACTCGGGCTGGTATCCCGATCGCAAGATCCGCCTATTCGACCGGCGGCGCGCAAAGTGGGTGGGCAACTACGTCCACGAATCCGTGGCCGTCGAGGGCAACGTCGGGCATCTCAAATCCAACCTTCTGCACTTCACCTGCAACTCGCTGTCGGAGCATTTGAAGACCATGGATCGTTACACCACGCTGGCGGCCGAGCAACTGGTCGAGCAGAAGACCCCGGTTGGTTGGACACAGCTCGCCCTGGACCCTCCCTGGACGTTCTTCAAAACGTACGTTGTGCAACGCGGGTTTCTCGACGGCGCCGAGGGTCTCGCCATCGCCCACATGGCGGCACTGTACAATTTCTTAAAGTACGCCAAAGCCAAGAACATGAGCCCACGGAGATGATGGAAGCCCTGCTGGCCGCGCTCGCCGGTTTGCTCATCGGCAGCTTTCTCAACGTCTGCATTTACCGCATGCCGCGCGATCTTTCGGTGGTGAAGCCGCGCTCATTTTGCCCGCAATGCAATCAGATGATTGCCTGGTTCGACAACATTCCGGTCATCAGCTATATGGTGCTGGCGGGGCGCTGCCGCCGCTGCGGGCATCGCATCTCAGCGCGTTATCCGATCGTGGAACTGCTCACCGCCGCCGCGTTTTTTTGGTCCGTGCGGTACCTCGGGCTCACGCTCGCGGCGCTCAAATATTGCGTGTTCGGCGCCATCTTGATCGCGCTGGTGTTTTCGGATCTGGAAGAGCGCATCTTGCCCGACGAGTTCACCCTCGGCGGCACGGCGCTCGGTGTGATCTTCGCCGCGCTGGTGCCTTTGAAGAGCGGGATTCTGCGGCTGATGCTCATGTCTCCCAAGAACGAACGCCTGCTCTCGGTGGCGGATGCGCTGTTCGCCGCGGCGTTTTGCGCCGGAGCGCTGTGGGGCGTGGGCGCGCTCTATCAAAAGCTCCGGCATCGCGAAGGATTGGGATTGGGCGACGTCAAAATGATCGCTATGGTCGGCGCTTTCCTGGGCGTGCAGGGAGCGCTGCTCACGCTGATCGCCGGATCGCTGTTGGGCGCAATCGTCGGACTGGCCTACATCTGGTTCACCGGCAAGGATGCCTCGACTTATGAGTTGCCCTTCGGCACATTTCTTGGCGTGGCTGCCCTGGGCGTCGGCTTCTTCGGGGAAGTGGTTTTCAACTGGTATAGCCGGCTGGGCGCGTAGCTTCCTGCCGTTCGCTTCCAAACATTTCTCCATCAAAATGATCTATCCTGGTGGCGTGATCCCTTGGTTTACTTTCATCGCCGGTTTGCTTGCTGGCGCCCTGATTGCCGGTCTTTGGATGCGGGCGCGTGTGGCGCGTCTCGAAGCCGCTCGGCACTTTGCTGAAGCGGGTGTCACGAAACTGACCGACACCTTTCAAGCGCTGGCCGACGCCGCGCTGCGTTCCAACCAAGGCGCGTTCCTAGATGCTGCTCGAAGCACACTCGAAACCACGCGTGTAGAAATGTCGGGCGACCTGGCGCAAAAACAAAGCGCGATTGAAGACGCCATAGGAGGCATGGTCCAGCCGCTCGCCGATTCGCTCGGCCGCTTGGAGACACAGGTCCGAGAACTGGAGCGAGCTCGCGAGAAGGCCTTCGGCAGTCTGGGCGAACAGGTGCAAATGCTGGCACGCGAAACCGCCACGCTCTCCACCGCTCTGCGCTCGCCGCACATTCGTGGACGCTGGGGTGAGGTGACGCTGCGTCGCGTGGCCGAGCTCGCTGGCATGGTTCCCAATTGCGACTTTCAGGAGCAGGAAACGCGCGAGGGCGACGGCGTACGTATCCGCCCGGACATGATCGTTCGATTGCCCGGTGGCCGCTCAATAGTCGTAGACGCCAAGGTTCCACTCACCGCGTACCTCGACGCCGTCAGCGCACCAGATGAAACATCGCGGAAGGCCGCACTCCAGCGTCACGGCCAGCAAGTTGCCGAGCACGTCCGGCAGCTCGCGAGCAAACAATATTGGAATCAATTTCAGCCGGCGCCGGAGTTGGTGGTGCTGTTCCTCCCCGGCGACCATTTCTTCAGCGCGGCGCTGGAATGCCGCCCCGATTTGATCGAGGAAGCGCTGGCGCGCAAGGTTGTGATCGCCACGCCGGTGACGCTCATCTCGGTGCTGAAGGGCATCGCGTACGGATGGAATCAGGAGCAGCTCGCCGAGAACGCCGAGGAGATCCGGCGCGTAGCTTCGGAGATGTACGATCGCGTGCAACTGGTGCAGGAGCACTACTCCGAAACGGGCCGGTTTTTGGAGAAAACCGTGGAGGCGTACAACCGGTCCGTGGGATCGTGGGACCAGCGCCTGGTACCCGCGCTGCGCAAGATGCGCGAATTGGGCGTGGCCAGCGGCGAAGAACCAGAAGCTCCGGAACAGATTGACTTGCTGGCGCGGCGTCCGCGCGCGGTGAGCGGATTCTGAACCGTGACCGTGAGGGAGCGGCGCGTCAGCTTAGCGACATGTCGATGATGTCGAAAGTGAAGCGCTCCGGCGGCAGGCAGGAGAGCGGCGCGGGACTCATGTGCGCCCAGGTCTCAAACGCCGTGGTGGCGACGCTCGAGTTCAGATAAAACAGAAACTGGTTGGAGAAGCAGGAAATCGGTGGTGGCTGGCGAAACGTGAGCCGCATCCCGACTGCCTTCTCGAACTCGACGCGTTTTTCTGTGCTCCCAGCGCTCGGGACCGCCTTGTCCTCCAGCAGCATCACGAAACTGGAGCGTCCGGCGTGTGGCCAGACGTCGGGCCGGAGCAGGTTGCGAAGCTCCAGACGCATGCCGAAAGTCATCTCGCACTGACGGATCCATTCGAGAATGCTATCGCCCCACTGCCATTGCGTGACGAATCGCAAATACTGATCCGTCAAGTTGATGGCCAAATCCATCTTGCGGCGATCCACTTCGAAACCGGCAGCCGGTCCATCGAAAGCGGGCGCGGCGATCATGTCTTCGGCGTCGATCAGGTTATTGGCCATGTCAACCACGCGATCCAGCCGTCTGACGTTGGGGGTGGTGCGAACCAAGAGCGGGGGCAGTTCGTGAGTCTTCTCGCCCGGTACCTCTACGAACTTTCTGTCTCCGACTATATCCATACAACGACCCAATCTCCTTATCGACAACTAGGTCGTAAAGCTGCATCTATATGACGCCCGCCGCGAGTCACCCGTTACCAAAGGGCACCGGCTCAGGCGGAACGAGCACATCAAGTAAGAACAATTCTGCAAGATTTGTTGCTGCTTGTAAAGGGGGTATCGATGGTACTTAGGTCCCTGCGCTACAATTCGGCTTTCCGGTACAGGGCTTTTGTGTACAGGGCTTCATGTACAGAACTTCACGATGATGATGTATTGCGATGTGAGCCTTCCGGTGCCGCTGGATCAGGCGTTCACCTATAGGTTGCCTGAAACCATGCAACCGCGTGTGCGGCCGGGTTGCCGGCTTTTGGTTCCGTTCGGGGCAAGAAAACTCACGGGGATGGTCCTCGCCCTTCATGCGGAAGCCCCGGAGGGGCCGGTAAGAGAAGCCTTGCGGCTGCTCGACGAGGAGCCCGTGCTGGATGCCGAGCTGCTTTCGCTGGGCCGTTGGATCGCGCAGTACTATTGCGCACCGCTCGGCGAGGTTTTGCGGAGCATGACGCCCCTCAGCGGCGAGGTCCGCAAGACCAAGCTCTATTCGCTCACCGACGCGGGGCGCGATACCGCACGACAACTGCTGTTGGGCGCTGACGAAGAAGATCCGGCGCTCACGATCATGCGGTTGCTGGAAGTCCGGCCGCTGTCAGCCTCGTACTTGCAAAAGAAGCTGCCGAACGCGCTCTCCGTGATTCGCTCGCTCGAAAAGAAGGGCTTCGTCGCGATGGAGGATTTAGAAGCGCAGCGCGATCCGCTGCGGGCATCGGCGACCAGGCTGCGCGCGTCATTTCTTGGATCGGCCCAGGAGGGCCTCAAGCTTAACAAACGCGAGCGCGAGCTGCACGCCTTTCTCGAACTGCATCCGGGCACGCACAACCTGGAGCAATTGGAGGCTTCGGTGAAAGGCGCAAGCCAGGCCGCGCGTTCGCTGGCGCGCCGCAATCTGATCACACTCGAGCCTGAGGCGCCCACCGGCGTCTTCACCTCCGAAGCTCCGCCGCGGACACTCAATCCTCATCAATTGGAGGCCTATCAGCAGATCGAAGCAGAGCTGCGTGCCGGGCGGTTTCATACCTTTCTGCTGGAGGGCGTCACCGGATCGGGGAAGACCGAGGTGTATTTGAAGTCGATCGACGCGACGATTGCGTTGGGCCGCAGCGCTCTGCTGCTGGTCCCTGAAATCGCGCTGACGCCCGCCGTGGCTGGACAATTCTTACACCGTTTCGGAGACCGCGTGGCGATTCTCCATTCGGCCTTTCACGACGCCGAACGCGCCGAGCAATGGCGCCGCATCCGCTCCGGTCTCGCCACCGTAGTGGTCGGGACGCGCTCGGGTGTATTCGCGCCGGTCCAGAACTTGGGATTAGTGGTGATCGACGAGGAACACGACCAGAGCTATAAGCAGCAGGAGACGCCGCGCTACAACGGCCGCGACGTTGCCATCGTGCGCGCAAAGGAAGCGGGCGCGGTTGTCGTGCTTGGTTCGGCCACTCCCAGCCTCGAGAGCCGCTATAACGCGGAGCGCGGCAAATATACGCTGATCAAGCTCCCGGAGCGCATCGAACAAAGACCGATGCCGGATGTCGAAGTGATCGACATGCGCCAGGAATTTCTCGAAACCCGCAAGCTCGCCACGTTTTCGCGGCGCCTGGTGGAGACCATCGACGAGCGCCTGGAGCATGGCGAACAAACCATGCTGCTGCTCAATCGCCGCGGATTTTCGAGCTTCGTCGCGTGCCGTGCCTGTGGCGAACGCCTGGAGTGCGTCAACTGCGCGGTCACGCTCACCTATCACCGGCGCGATCGCCGCATGCTGTGCCACTACTGCAACTATGCCGAGAAGATTCCGTCGGTTTGTCCGAAGTGCGGCAGCGAGTATCTGAATTTCGTCGGCACCGGTTCGGAAAAAGTGGAAGAGGAGCTACATCGCGATTTTCCGCGAGCACGAATCGCCCGGATGGATCGCGACACTGTCAGCGGCAAGCGGCACTTTGAAAGCATCTTACATGGGTTTCGCGACGGTGATTTCGACATTCTGGTGGGCACGCAGATGATCGCCAAGGGACACGACATTCCCAACGTCACGCTGGTCGGCATTGTGTCGGCGGACGTGGGGCTCGGGCTTCCGGACTTTCGCGCGGCCGAGCGAACATTCCAGCTTCTGACGCAGGCCGCCGGGCGCGCCGGACGCGGCAGCTTGCCCGGAATCGTGCTGATCCAGACCATCAATCCCGAGCACTACGCTGTCCGTCTCGCGTCAGAGCAAAACTACGATGGCTTTTATCTGAAGGAGATCCAATTCCGCAAACTGATGCGCTATCCGCCGTTCGCCGCGCTGGCAAATGTGCTGGTGCGGAGTCCGAAGCAGGAGGATGCGTTCGCGATGAGCGTGGAGCTGGGCCGCGTCCTCGATCCGGCGCCCGAGGGAGTGAAGGTCCTGGGGCCGGCCGAAGCGCCAGTGCCGAAATTGAAGAGCGAGTTTCGATATCAGCTTTTGCTGAAGGCAGCCGATCGCAAGCGGTTGAACGAGACGCTGCGCGATTTGCAACGCTTCGCGCGGGAACAGAAGTGGCCAGCGACAGCGCTGGTTATTGACGTGGATCCGCTGACGCTGATGTGATGTCAGCAAACTAAAGTCGCCCCTGTTAAGCCGAGGTGCCGGTCCGTGGACCAGCAGGCTGCGATGCGTTGGGCCTTCATTACCGCCAGCCCGTGCGCGTCGGCGAGCGTGAGTTTCTGGTCGGCGAATTTCTTGACGAATGCTTGCGCCTTCCCTAGCTCCAATCCGTCAAAACCAATGATGCGAATTGGCAGTTCCTGGATGAAGTTCAAGAAAGATATGGCCCGGCGCTGATCGTAGCGTCGAAGAAACCAGCCGTGTCCTTCCGCGACCACCAGCGCTGACGTGGTGAGAGCGGGCGGAGCGGAAAATAGCCGCTGGAAGCTTGAGTGGTAACTGTCTGATCGATCTAGGAACGCTATGAATGCCGACGTGTCAACATAGCTCTCAGTCTTTTGAGCCATAGACAATTTCGTCGATGGATGCGCTCGAATGTGGATCGCCCGATTCCACCATGCCCGCATAACGCATCCACGGCGGTTCCTTACAGATCGGCAACCTGTCGCGCACGGCCCGGCGCACGAACTCGGCGACCGAAATCCCAAGCGCCTTTGCTTCCTTCTTGGCGAGGGTGTACTCCTGTTTGTCTAAGCTCACCTGGGTTCTGATCATGTTATCACTCTATCGCTTTATGATAACACGGAGTTCGTTGTCATAGGTCGAATGGGCTGCACTCCCAGAGACCGGTGGTCCAAGGACACTGCGCGTTAGAGTGCTCACGCGCGGGCCCGGAAGAATGATTCCGGCGAGGTTCAGCGGATCGGAATTGGCGATCTCGGGGAGCGCGGCGCTGTCGGGACCAGCGCGGCGAATTGCCCGGAGCAAATCCAAAGCCTCGGGGCGCGCGAACTGTTCGCCGCTAAAACCCGCGACAAAGCGGCCGCCTCGGATTTCCCCTTGGGCCTCCTTGCGGCGCAATACCGTGAGCAGATCGCGCCACGGCGGAGCTAAACTCTCGCGCGCTAGCAGGTCGCGAAACAGCACGCCCCAACGCGCCAGCAACTGATCGGCGAATGCTATAGCGCGAGCCTCGTTCTTCACAACGTTGGACGCATGCCGTACTAGCGCCCAACGCCCGGCGGCATGTCTGGGCCGAGCGAGCCTTCCCCGCCCTTCCCCGCGTCGTCTCTTGGGATCAACCAACGAGCGCAGATTCTCGAATCCGTCGGCAGTCACCAAACCGGCGGCCACCAACTCCCACAGCCCGTCTTCCACTTCGCTGGCCAGCCGTCCGGTAGTGCGCACCAAGTCGGTGAAGAACGACGCACCACGCTGTTCGATTTGCGTCAAGACCTCGCGAGAGGCATGCGAAAGCTGCGGAACCATGGATTCATGATGCGATCCCGCCAGCCAATCCGCGTCCTCGCGCAGGAAGATCGCCATCGGCGCGCTTCGCGTCGGCCGCACACGGCGGGGTTCGAGCGCTTCAAAAGCCGGATGCGGAGACAATCGCGCCCACATTACTTCGCCGGATAGGCACAGCCGATCCAGAAACTCCGGATCATAGCGAGCCACGCGCCGCGACAACACTTCCGATTCCCAAGCCGCGGCCGAGATCTCATAGCCCTGCAATTGCTTGATGATTTGCAGTGTACCGTCCGCGCCATGCAGCCGGCTGCCCAGCATCAAATGCTGCCACTGAAACAGGAAGCTTTGAAACTGCGCCGCGGTGACAGGCTCGATTTCCTTGCGCAACTGGCCAAGCGTGAGGCGATGAATGCGAGCCAGAATGCGCCGATTGCACCATTCTGTTTGGCCCTCCGCTAACTCAGGCGAGAACCGGCCCCGCATCACTTGCCCTTCCGATTCGAGCTTCAGCAGCGCGGCCTCGATCTCATCGAGCGGGAAGGCCAGCGTTCCAGCCAGCGATGCCGCGGTCACAAGACCGAGCGACTCCATCCAGCCTCGCGCCACCGGTGGCACTTCGTTCATCACGGGCAGCCGCTCGGTGGCTACCCAGAAACTTTTCCCGCTCCGCTCCATCACACTGGCCCGGCCCGTGGCCGCTAGCTCGATGAAAAACTCCTGCCACTCTTGCACCGGCGGCAGCGTGATCAGACTGAGCAAAGCATCGTGCAGTTCATCTGCGTCGCGAACATCCGGCCACGATTCCGCGGCCACTGTCGCAATCGCGGCGGGATCCAATATGCCAGCGCCTCCCGATACATCCGTCCGCAGCGTGCGCCGCAACTGGACAGCTCTTGCTCGCCGTTCCTCCAACGGCGCATCGTCGAGATAGGCGTAAGGATTTGCGTTGAGAATCTCGTGCGAGAAGGGCGATGGCTCGGCGTTGTCGATCGCAACTTTACGGATGGCGCCCGATTCCATGCCTTCGAGGATACGTTTGAGACCATCCAGGTCCATCGCTTCGTGCAGGCAGTTATCGATGGTTTCCTCAACTAGCGGATGGTCGGGAATGCGAATCTCGCCGGTCAGGTTTTCCGCGCAAGCCACTTGATCCGGGAACACAGCCGCCAGCAGATCCTCGGCCCGCATGCGCTGGATGGGCGGTGGAACTTTGCGTCCACCCAGGAATCGCGGAAGAGCCAGCGCGCGCGAGGCGTTCCATCGCCACCGGGCCGTGAACATCGGCGCATCCAGCATGGCCTGCGTGAGAACATCTTCGACGGTCTGGGGCTTTAAGAACTCAAACACCAATTCGAGCGGAAAAGCGTGCTGCTCGGTCAGCGAGATGTTGATGCCGTTATCGGTGGCCGCGGCTTGCAGTTCGAAATTGAATGAACGGCAGAAGCGCTTGCGAAGCGCCAATCCCCATGCCCGATTGATGCGCGATCCGAACGGCGCGTGGATCACCAGTTGCATCCCGCCGCCTTCATCGAAGAAGCGCTCGGCAACCACGGTCTTCTGGGTCGGCAGCGCGTTCAGAGAGGCCACGCCCGCGACTACATACGCGATGGCCTGCTTGGCGCCGCCCTCATCCAGGCCGCATTCGTCCGCCAAAAATTGCGTGGCACCATCCCCCAGCCTGGCAATCTCCTCCCGCACATTACCCACGGCTTCCGACAGCTCGAGCGTCCGCCCGGGCGCCTCGCCATTCCAGAACGGCACCGATGGCGGCGCGCCGCGGGCATCCTCCACACGCACGCGTCCGGGCTCCACGCGTTTGATCCTCCAAGAACCCGTGCCGAGCAGAAAGACGTCACCGGCCAGGCTCTCGACCGCGAAGTCTTCGTCCACCGTTCCGACGATTTTGCCGTCCGGTTCGGCTACAACAGAGTAATTCGCGGTGTCCGGGATCGCCCCGCCCGAGGTGATGGCGGCCAGCCGGGCTCCCCTACGGCCTCGTACACGGTGGTTCACCTGGTCGCGATGCAGGTACGCTCCGCTTCGGCCGCGCTGGGTAGCGATGCCATCCGACAGCATCGCGATGATCGCTTCGAAGTGCTTGCGATCGAGATCGCGATACGGGTAGGTGCTGCGAATCAGAGCGTACAGTTCATCTTCCTGCCAATCACGCGCTGCGCACTCGGCCACGATCTGTTGGGCCAGGATATCGAGCGGAGCTGTGGGAATTTCCAGGCGATCTAATTGCCCCGAGCGAATCGCGCGCACCAGGGCAGCGCACTCGATCAACTCATCGCGAGTGGTGGCGAAGAACCGGCCTTTGGGCATGGCGCCGATCCAGTGCCCGGAACGGCCCACGCGCTGAAGACCCACGGCGATCGACCGCGGCGATCCAATCTGGCACACCAAGTCCACCGATCCGATATCGATGCCGAGCTCGAGCGAAGCGGTGGCCACCACCGCCCGCAGATCGCCACTCTTGAGCCGCGCTTCGGCATCGAGGCGCAAAGCACGCGACAGACTGCCATGATGGGGCAGCACGATATTGTCGCCCAGGCGTTCCCTCAAGGCATGCGTGACGCGCTCCGACAGCCTCCGCGTGTTCACGAATACCAGAGTGGTGCGATGGGCGAGGATCAGCTCAGCCACGCGATCGTAAATCTCGGCCCACATCTCGTTGCTGGCTATCGGGCCGAGCTCGTCGCGCGGAACCTCCACAGCCAGATCCATCGCGCGGCGATGGCCGATATCGATTACGCGCGCGTGCGGCGACAGGAACGCGGCAACTTCTTCAATGGGCTTCACGGTCGCCGAAAGCCCGATACGCTGTGGCTTGGCGTCGCTCTCCATAAGTGCATCCAGCCGCGCCAGCGATAGAGCCAAGTGCGATCCGCGTTTGTCGTCGGCGACGGCGTGGATCTCATCCACGATCACGGTTCGGACGGTCTTCAGCATCTCGCGCGACTTGGCGGCCGTAAGCAGGATGTACAGCGACTCAGGCGTGGTCACCAGGATGTGCGGGCGCCGCTTGCCCATTTTTTGGCGCTCGGAAGCCGGCGTGTCGCCGGTGCGAACCGCAGTGCGAATCGGCGAAAACGGGATACCTCGTTGCACAGCTAGCTCCGAGATCTCCCGAAGCGGAACCTCGAGATTCTTGTGAACATCGTTGCTCAGCGCCTTCAACGGAGAAACATATACGACCTCGGTTTCATTCGCAAGCGCGCCGGCGCGGGCAGCGCGCACCAGTCTGTCGAGACAGATCAGGAACGCAGCCAGCGTTTTGCCTGATCCCGTGGGCGCGGAAATAAGCACGTCGCGCCCCGCGCGAATCTCGGGCCATCCCAGGATTTGCGGCTCAGTCGGGCCGGCAAAGCGCGAACTGAACCACTCCGCCACCAGCGGATCGAAGCCCGCGAGTGATACAGTTGTCATTTGCGATTCGGGTGTCACCTGCTATTATTATTAGATCTCACGGGCTGTGTCGCCGGCTAGGGGGATTGCTTTAGTATCAGGACTTCTAGTACTATATTGAACGTGTTCGCAGACTGGGTTCAGGAGAGGCTTGAGGTATTGCAGGGAAATCGTTGTTAAGGTGAACGCTTAAGCGATGAAGATACGACTTATCTTTGGATGCTCACGGTGCGGCTCCATCTCTTTTCGTCGGTCGTCTCACCGGAGCTTCAAGGATTCAATTCTGCGCAAGCTTGGCTTCAATCTCCATCGTTGCCATCTATGCCGCCGCCGGTTCTATTTGTTTAAGCCGCTGGGCCTGCGCGCGTTGTTGATGGCGCTCGACTCGCATGCGAACGGAACTGGGGACGCCAACGCCACAGGCCGGACGTTGGATGCCACGAATACGCGTTGGTTGGCACGCCCGGATTCCAACGTCTAGCTCTGCGCCGCATACAGCGCCTGCATCGCAGTCAGCAATGCAGGAACGCTCACCCCGGCAGCGGTGAAGGTCGCCGTCACATTCACGCCGCTGGCATTATAGGCTTGCGCGTTGGTCTGAATCACAGCGAGTTTCTCGGGTGTCCCCCCATTGATGCTCACTAGCGCCGCAAGCGAATCGTTGGCGTCGGTAGTGACCGGAAGCGTAATCGTGAACCCAGGAAATGCGGCGGCGATAAGCGCCCAATAGCTGACGGTACCAAAGGGCGTTGCGACAACATTGTGGATGAAAGTCCCACGCGAATCGGTGTACTCGGCGCCATTGGGGTAGGGCGTTTCGTTGGCTCCCGGCGCATCGTAATAGTCGGGCGTTCCGGTCATCTGCGCACCGACGGGGTCTGTGGGAGCGGGTGGTGCGGGTGGTGGAGGCGGTGCTGGTGGATTGAATGGCGGATACCATGCGGCGAGCAGCGCGGACACATTCGCCCCCGGAGCGAGGAGCTGCGTCATGGGGGGCACCGTGATCCAGCCCGCGGGTTTTGTGGTGGGGTAGGGCCCCAAACTGTATCCGGGGTATGGCGTGATACCTGGCAACGAATACTGACCCTGTGCTCCCAACGGAATCTGAGTCGCGTTTGGAGCCCAGGTTTCGCCGGTGGCGGACAAGGTTGAGAAGACCGAATACGGATCTCCTCCGATACCGACCGAAAGCAAAAAAGCGCCGTATCCCCGGGCAATGAGCGATTGGAACTGGGCCAAGTACTGCGGAAATGGCATGTTACTGACTAGCGTGAGTACACCGGGGTTACCTATGTACACAAAAGTAAAAAGAGCCTGCACGGGCGTTGGAAGACTCGCGACGTAGGCGACATTAAACGCTTGCTGGACGTTGACGGGGATGGTGGGATTAGTTGGATTCAAGATTCTTCTCCTTGCAGCGTTTGCTCGCAGCTTGGCTTACGAGAAAAGTCTAAAACCGGGAGTGGCGCGGCGACGGGGCGAAAGGGCGGAAAGGCTTGAAAGACGCGGGGGAAAAAAATTGGAGGGGCTGTGACTGCTAAATCGCTTCCAGGGTAAGATTTGGTGGGCGCGGCAGGACTCGAACCTGCGACCTCCTGCGTGTGAAGCAGGCGCTCTAACCAACTGAGCTACGCGCCCGGAACAGAAACTTTTCATAGTTTACCAGCTTCCTCTGGTTCCCCCTACCGTCAACACCCCACGGCGGACTACGGCTATCACCGGAGGAACGGCCCAAAAACTACTGAAGCTCTAAGGTTGCATATAGACGGCTCCCCCGCCGTCCGATCTGAGTAAGTACGTGCGCGCCGAAGTCCTAGCGGGAATCACGAGTGTGCCTGCGGCCAACGCGGAAGATCCTTCGTTCTTGAAAGGCGCCGGCAGAACTACCAACTGCTGGCGTGAGGACAGTTGAAATGAAGTCGATCGGTAAATATCAGGTAATCGAGCAGCTCGGAGCCAGCGCGGCCGGTACCACGTACCGCGTTCGCGACAGTTTTCGTAATCGGGAATTCGCACTCAAAGTTTTGCAAACCGTTCCCGGGCTCACCGCTGCGGCGAAAGAACAGTTCTGCGGCCACCTGGCCTCCTGCTCCGAATTGGTCCACCGCCATGTGGTCAAAGTCCAGGACATGGGAGAAGTTGAGGAAGGAATATTTGTAGTCTCGGACTGGCGAACCGGGATGGACTTCGAGCGGTTCACGCGGGAGAACCGGGACTTGCCGCTCGGTCAAAAGCTCGCCCTGATCGCGCAAGTGGCGGAGGGGTTGGCGTTCGCACATTCGCGCGAAATCGCGCACGGGGATCTCAAGCCCGGCAATGTCTTCGTGGACGGCGCGCGGGACATTACGATTCTGGATTTTGGGATCGCAAAGTGGCTTGCGGCGTTGCTGGAAGCAGGCAGCCGGCCGGAAGGCCTGGTAGTGAACTATCTGGCGCCGGAACAGGTGCTGGGACAACCGTTCGATGCACGGTCCGACATATTCGCGCTGGGGCTGATGTTGTACGAGTTCGTCTCTGGAGAGTACCCGTTTTCGGCGGCCGCCAGCTTGATTCCGCGCGAAATCGTCCATAGCGACGTGGAGCCCCTGCGACAGTTGGATCCGCACATCCCTGAGCAGCTCGACGTGTTAGTACAGCGGGCTCTGTTGAAGGATCCAACGCAACGCCTCCAGACAGCCGAGGAATTTGCCGCCGGACTCTACCTCGCCGCGCAGGAACTACGGCGCCGGGCTTCGGCAGCGTCTTCAGCCGCGGCCCCCGCCGCACCTCTCGATACACGACAGCCGGCCGATACACGACAGCCGGCCGATACACGACAGCCGGCCGATACACGACAGCCGGTGGAACGGGTGGCTGTTGAAACACCCGCGCCGGCTCTGGAACCCTTCGTCCAAGCGACGGCGTTTGTCACACCCGCGAGCGTGAATCAAGAGCCGCCACAGCGTGAAGCGGAACAGAAGGTACGCGAAAGGCCGCAAGATGAGACGGGGCCGCCGCAACCCTGGACCGCGCGATCATACGCGAACGCTCCGGTGACAAAGGAAATGCCTGCGTTCCAACGGCAACCGCCGGCGGATCCCGCTCCAGCGCAAGCTGCGCCAGCCCCCGTGGTTGAAACACCGGTGGCTGCCCAACCTCAACCTCCCAACCCAGGCGCGCCGGTTCGAAGGCTACAGGCCAAACAGCCACTGAAGACGGCGGCTCCGGTCCCCGGCAAGATCATCACGAAGCGGGCAATCACCTTGGTGGCCGGACTCATCCTGGCGGTGGCCATCGTTGGCTCGTTCGTTTCGCGCCAAGGCCTGCGGGCTTCCCAGAACAAGAACCCGGCTGCGGTGGTGGTAGCCCAGCCAGCCGCGATCGCAACTCCGGCGCATCCACCGGAAGCCGTCCCACAGGAATCCCCGGCTTCCAAACCCGGCGAATCCGGGCCGGCCGACTTAGGAAACCCCGAATTCTCAGCCAAGCAGACTCTGCATGGCCCGGTGCGGTCACTGTGGGAATCCGGCCGATATGCCGAAGCCCTGGCGCTGGTGAACCAGGTCTTGGTCAACAATCCAGATAACGCCGAGGCGCGCGTCTGGAAGAAGAAGATTCGAGACGCGCAAGAAGCTGAAGCAGCCCTGAAGTAAGGATGAGACGTAAGGACCCGCATGAGACTCAAGATTCTGTCTTTCATTTGGCCGGCCGCGCTGCCCACCGCTCTGATGATGGTGGCGCTGGCCGGGATTCCTCAGGCTGGTATCGCAGCCACCGATCCGAAACCGGGGCATGGCAAGAAAGCCGACCCATTTCTTACCGGCGACCCATTCACTCTCGATCAGGTGCTTTTGCTTTTGAAGCAAGATGCCATCCCCATGCGGCGGCGCAAGGAAGCCATCGAGAACCGCGGCATCGCCTTCCCGCTTTCCTCCGACACGCTCGCCAAGCTTGAATCCTCGGGAGCTCCCGACGAAATCCTGGATGTGATCAAGAGCAAAGGAAAGGCAGCCAACGCGCCGCCCGCGGCTTCCAAAGCCGTGGCGAAGGGAACCCTCAACCTCACTTGCGCGCCGGCCGAATGCCAGGTGAGCCTCAACGGCACCTCGATCGGACCAACCTCCGGGGGTACCCTCGAAGCCACTGGTCTCACTCCTGGCAAGTGGACCGTTGATTTTTCAAGGGAGGGATTCGTCGGAAACCAAAGCTCGGTGACTGTCGAAGCGGCCAAGAGCACGGCCGTGGCGGTAACGCTCGATACCGACCGTGCGGCGCGCGAAGGTTTTGGAACGCACCTGTACCAGAAGATGATCAAAGCCATTGGTGGCGAAGAAGGGCTCAAGGCGCTCGGCTCCGTGCAAGCGGTCGGCAGCACTACCCTGTGGGGCCGCGACGGCAAGAGCGTCCGCTGGACCCTGCTGATGCGCAACCGCGCGGATCGCGGTCTGTTTCAGGCCAAATCAGGCCGCCTGTTGCACGAAGTGACGTTCTCGGGCAGCGAGTTCAAGGCAAGCAAGAACCTCAAGGGCGACGAAGCCTTGGAGTTGCCCACCGATTTCGGTTTGATTCGCGATTACCAACTGCCGGCCCTGATGGCACGGCTGCAAAATCCCGGCTACAAACTGGTGGCGGAACACCCCGATCCGGCCGCCAGCGACGAGTTTGTGCTGTTTGCCGAAGCCGGGACCGAGAAAATATCCGTCGCCTTGGATTCGAACCTGCGGCCCGAACGTGTGAAAATCACCACTACCGCCGGGCTTGGTTCGGCGCTGATCACGTATTCAGACTACGTGCAAAACGGGACTGCCTTCTACCCCAAGACGATGCAGATCAAACCGGACAACCAACAGCAAGGTATCGAGGTTCGCTTCGACACGGTGGAACTCAACCAGAACTTGACGGATCCCGACTACAAACTGCGCGGTAAACCCTTCGTGGATCTCGGAAACTGAACATTCACTATCCCGGGCGGTACTACGCAAAAAAAGTACCGAAGAAAACCGAACCCTTCCGGAGGTTTCCTCGTCTAAACAAATATGATGAGGACACGGGAGATCGAGGCCGAGTATCGCGATACGTTCGAGGATTTTTCCCGGAAGGCGCAACGCGTGCAGGCCCTGACTTCGCAGCAGAATGCTTCGCAGCAGAACGCCGCGCAGCAGAATATCGATGGGAAAGCCTTTGACACCGCGCTGTTCGAGTTGGAAAAAGCGCATTTGGCGTACAATCAGGCACGCGATACTTTCTTGCAATCTCTGCTGCCTGAATCCGCGCTGATGCCGGCCGACGACGATAAAGACCGTACCGCCGACGTTCCCACCTTTGCCGAACTGATTTGGGAAAGCGCCGGACGCCCCGAAGGAACCGCGCAAGAGGATTGGCGCCGAGCCGAGGCCATCGTCAAATGCGCTGTCGCGACGGCGGACTGCGACTAAATCAAGTTGCGCGCGCCGATTGTGCGGCGATCGCTTCAATCTGCTTTATGTGATTCCGATCATGTCCCGCCATGGTTTCGATGATGGTCTGGAACGTCATGGTTCCGCGCTCGGGATGCGTCACCGCTTTCGCCAGATCCGCTGGACTTGCCGAGCGAATCAGAGCGATATTCCACCCACGAACCGCAGAAAACGTAGCCACGGCCGAGCGGGCATCGTAAGTTTCGTAACTGTTGGCCCAACGATCCTGATCGAACGGCTGAATCACGTGATGATCCTCGGCGAGTGATTGCCGCAAGCGGAAGCCGAACACCAGCTCGGTGTCCGCCAGGTGGCACAGGATATCGCGAGCGCTCCATTTGCCCGGCGCGGGCGGCGCTTCCAAACGCTCGGGCCCGATCGTCTCCACCAATTGCGCCAGACGTCGCGGCGTGTCAGAGATCAAATCCAACGGTGTCTTGTCGCCAATGTGGCCTGCATAGGGATTCATGGGATGAAAGTAACACGGCGGCGCGTTAGTTGACCACGCCGTGGCACTTCTTGTACTTCTTGCCGCTGCCGCAGGAGCACAGATCGTTGCGGCCCGGCTTAGGAAGCGCGATCACCGTTTCGGATTCTTCTTCCTCCGATTCGTCGGGGAAAAATATCGGACTTTTTCCATGCAGCATGAGGCGCTGGTCCAGCGCGATACGAACCAAATCCTCTTCATCTTCCCTGAACTCGCCCGCGGCTTCTTCCACCTTTTTCATCAGCGCGCGCACGCGTCCCGTGGATGTTTCGCCGGGAACCGAGAGCGCATAGGCGAAGAGCGCGTCGGTGCGGAATTGGTCGTCTTCGAAAAGCTCTATCAGCCGAGGCGCTTCCGAAGCAAGACTCAAGTATCCGACGCCCCAGATGGCCTGGGTCTTGATGGCTGAATCCGGATCATCCAAGTGTTTCGGCGGGAAGGACGCAAAGCGCCGGTCGAACGACCTTGCCATGGCCTTGAGCGCCTTGGCGCGGCCGCGCGGATCCTGGTACAAGCTCAAAATCGCCTCGTAGACCGCGGGATCGTCGGACTGCTCGGCCAGACCGATCGCCGCACCACCCTTTTCCTCGACGGCAGCCTGGGGATTCGCGAGCACCTGGAGCATCGCGTCGCGCAGTTCCGGCTCATCGTCGAGTTCGCCGAACGCCTCCCAACAAGCCCCGCGCACGGTGGCGTCGGAATCCGTTTTGGCAAGCTCGATCAAACGCGCGCGCGCCGCGTCGGACAACTCCGTGCCTTGATAGCTGAGCGCAACGTCGGCTCGCAGTTTGGCCGAACCCATTTCGAGCATCGCCAGCCGGTCTTGGTCTTCGAGCGCGGCGAAATCAGGCGCCGCCTCTTCGGGATATAACGCCCAGATATTGAACGTCTTGTCGGATTCGGGTGAAGTTTCCGCGGGAGCTGAAAGACTTTCGATAACCGCTTGGATAGGCGCGCGCGAGCGCGGATCGTCGGCGGGAATCTGAGCGAGCGCCGCCTGGAGCGCGGGAATTGCCGCCGGATCACCGTAGATCTCGAGACACAGCGCGGCGTCTTGTGGATCGTTCTCCAGCCGGCGCGTCAACGCTTCCAAGACGCGAGCGTCGCGAACGCGCAACGCCGCCAGCACGAAGGGCACATCGCCGGCGTCGTTCTGATTCAATTCGTCGAGCAGGCCGAGCAAGGGGTCCACGGCCGGAGCCCCCAGTTGGACGATGCTCTCCACCAGATCGTCGGGAACGTCGCCCGTGTTGCGCCGGATGACGCTCACAAAAAACGGCAACGCCTCAACGGTCCGCAAAACGCGGAACAAATCGATCAGCAGCGGATCGAGATCCATCAGATCGTCTGCGTGATCTTCGGACGCGAACCGCGCAAGTTCAGGGATCGACTGCTCGGGGTGATCGAGAATCGCGTGCAGCAGCCGTTGATCTGCCGCGATATATCCATGCGCGGCGGCTTCCAGGAGCTGATAAGCCGGAACCGCTGCGTAGCGTTCCGGCTCCAAGATTAAACGGGGGATCAAATCAGGGCGCGGCAGTTACTACTCTTCCTTTTTGACGACGTTGACCGCGATTTCAACCGTCACTTCGGGGTGCAACCGAACGGGAATCTTGAATTCGCCGAGCGACTTGATGGGCTCCTCCAACGCGATTTTACGGCGCTCGATGGTATAGCCCTGCGCCTCCAGCGCCTCCGCGATGTCCTTGGTTGTCACCGAACCGAAGAGCTGGCCGTTCTCGCCGGCTTTCTGCGAGATGGTGACCACCACCGCCGCCATCAGCTTGGCCAAGTCACCCGCCTCGCCCACCACCTTCGCCTCGCGCCGTAAATGCGCGTGGCGTTCCTGCTCGACAATTTTTTTGTTGGACTCCGTGGCGGCAACCGCCAGCCGCTTGGGCAGCAGAAAATTGCGCGCATAGCCGGACGCCACTTTGACCAACTGGCCGCGCGTACCCAGCTTTTCGACATCTTCTCTCAAGATCACTTCCATGATGAAAATCTCCCTATATCGCCGACGCGAACGGAATCAAAGCGATATTCCGCGCCTGCTTGATGGCTTCGGCCAGCCGCTTCTGATGCGGCGTGCAAACACCGGAGATGCGCCGCGGCACAATCTTCCCGCGCTCGGAAATGAAGGACGAGAGCATGCGCACATCTTTGTAGTTGATGTCGTCGATCCTCTCCACGCAGAATCGACATACTTTCTTTCGCCGGAAATATTGCTTCTTGGTGGCCAGCGCCTTGTCGCCGCCGGTGGGTCGCATCGATCCGCTAATGGGACGTCCGCCTCGTTGTTCAGCCATGTTGGTCTCCTATTCCTTCTCCGCGACTGGAGCGGCCACTGGCGCGCCCGGCATCGGAGCTCCCGGTCTTGGGCCAGTTGGCTCGGCGGCGCCCGCCATTACGTGCTCAAGCGGCACGCTAGGTGCGGATGGCGGTGCTGGTTTGCGAGAGGCGCGCTTTTCGCGCTCCTTCTTGCGCTTCTCGATTTTCTTCAGTTTCTCGTCGATGCGAACGTTCTGGAATTTCATCACCAGGTCCGAAACGCGCAACCGGCGCTCCACCTCGAGCACCGTCTCCGGCTTGGTGGTGAACTGCAGCAATACGTAGAAGCCTTCGTTGCGTTTTTGCACGCGATAGGCCAGCTTGCGTATGCCCCATTTGTCGGACTTGTCCACATTGCCTCCCTGGGAGGCGATGTAGGTGGTCAATTGTTCGATCAGCCGATCGATATCTTCTTCCGGCGCATCCGGCCGGAGAATAAACAGCTCTTCGTAGATCCTCATTCTTCCTCGTTTAAGCCTTGGGCGCGACGATTATATTTCGCCATGGACTTTTCGACGCCTTCAGCGATGATGGACTCCACTGCTTCTGACGCATAGTCCAGCAGCTCATCCAACTCTTGTCTGTGCGCCCGCTTCAACTTCGCGAGCACGATTTGAGCGCCGTCCTTTTCGCGACGGCCCCCATGAATCCCCAGGCGAACCCGGGGGAACTCTTTGGTCCCAACGCAGTGGATTATCGAACCCACGCCGCGATGGCCGGCCGCCGAACCATTCGGCCGGATTCGCACCGACTGCCAGGGCAGGTCCAATTCGTCATAAACCAGAACCAAATCCCCTGCCGCAATCTCATTCTTCACCAACAAACCTTGCACCGACTCGCCGCTCAGATTCATGAAGGTCTGCGGCTTGGCTAGCAGCACCTTCTTGCCCGCCACCGTTCCCTGCCCCACGAACGCCAGGCAATCCTTTCGGCCGATCCGAATCCCGTGGCGATCCGCCAGGCGGTCAACGACCATGAACCCAAGATTATGCGCCGTGTGTTCATATTCGGCGCCAGGGTTGCCCAGACCAACCACCAATTTCTCGAACTCAGGCATTGGAATACAGGGAATACCAGGAATACAAGGAATTCAAAACCGGCCGGCTCCCTCGTATTCCCCGTATTCCTCGTCTCCCTTGTATTCCTTCTCTTCCCAAAGCTACTTCTTCTTCCCCTTCTCGGGCTTTTCTGCTTCGACTTCCTCTTCTTCCTTCTTGCCCTTCTTGATCACTTCCGGCTCGGCTGGCGCGGCAGCCACAGCGCCTTCAACAGCCGGAGTCTCCACAACCTCGGCCTTGAGTGCCACCACGTGCGCGATCACTTGCTCGGGCGGGCTGACCAACGTGATGGATCCGCCCAACGCAACATCACTGGCGCGCAAGTTTTGGCCGATCATCAATTCCCCCACGTCCACCGTGTACAGCTCCGGAATCTCATCCGGCAGGCACTCGATCTCGATCTCGCGCGTGATCACTTCGAGCAAACCGCCCTGAAGTTTCACGCCCTTCGGCTCACCGGTGGTATGCACTCGAACCTTGAACGCGTTGCGCTTGGCCAGATCAATGCGCTTTAAATCGACGTGCAGCAAATTCTCCTTCACCGGATCGCTTTGCCAATCCACGATCATGACCGGCGTATCTTCTCCGCCCTGCACGGACAGATTGAAGATGGTGTTGTGGCCGGTATTGCTGTGCAGAATCTTGTTGACATCCTTGGGATTCACCGAGACGGCCACGGCCGCGCGATCGGATCCATACAATACGGCCGGCGCCAGACCCTTCACCCTTAAACGGCGCGCTTCATTTTTGCCGCGCGACTCCCGCGGCTCGGCGCTTATTGTAATTTCTTTCCTCATCGTTCTTACTCCACTTCTCTTACTTCACCGCGGCGTTACTCCGGCAGACGGCTACCTTGTTCTTGCCAGGTCGCGGCCGGCTATTTTCCTTCTAAATAAATAGGGTACTTACCGAACCATCCTCATGAATGGATTGGATGGCCCGGGCTAACAAAGGCGCCACCGAAAGCGTTTTGATGCGGCCGCACCGCATGGCGTCCTCACGCAAGGGAATCGAATTGGTCACCACTACTTCCTGCAAGCACGATGTCTCCAGCCGCTCCACGGCCTCTCCCGACAATACGGCGTGCGTGGCGCAAGCCCGCACACTCAGCGCGCCATGCTTCAGCAGCGCCTCGGCGGCTTTCACCAGCGTCCCCCCCGTATCGATCAGGTCGTCCACGATCAAACAATGCTGCCCTTCCACGTCGCCGATGATGTGCATCACTTCCGCGACATTCACCTCGGTACGGCGTTTATCGATAATCGCCAGCGGCGCGTTCAAATGCTTGGCGAAGGCGCGCGCGCGCTCCACGCCACCGGCATCCGGCGAAACCACGGTCATGTCCCTGCGTCCGATGGACTCGAAATATTCGAGCATCACCGGCGCGGCGAAAAGATGATCCACGGGAACGTCGAAGAACCCCTGAATCTGAGCCGCGTGCAAGTCCAAAGTAAGCACACGATCCGCGCCGGCCCTCTGAATCAGGTTGGCGATCAACCGGGCGGAGATAGGCATTCGCGGCTTGTCTTTCCGATCCTGCCGCGCGTACCCATAATAGGGTAGCACTGCCGTAATGCGCTCCGCAGAAGCGCGTTTCAGCGCGTCGATCATGAGCAGCAATTCCATCAGGTGCCGGTCCAC
>Ga0182015_10001225_pt1 | contig 34712 bp, 28 predicted proteins | sample 712P3MmetaG_FD_120478 | JGI IMG/M metagenome (GOLD analysis project Ga0182015, IMG submission 120478) | Permafrost microbial communities from Stordalen Mire, Sweden - 712P3M metaG | ecosystem: Environmental > Terrestrial > Soil > Wetlands > Permafrost | place: Sweden: Stordalen | collected...
CGCAGCGCGTCGGCGCGCAACAAGCTTCCTTTTGCTCCTTGCCGAATGGTTTTACAGCCCTTACGAAGGCGCTCATGAACTTGCCATCCACTTCCGACGCAATAGAATCCACGTCAATACCTTCCGCGGAAAGAAACTCACGGGCATCGTCGGCGTGGTAAATGCGCGTTGGCTCAATTTCGATTTGCTCGAAACCGGCGGAAGCGAGTTTATTGCGGTACTCCTCCTCTTGCAGCGCTCCCGCAATGCAGCCTACCCAGAGAAGCACGCTCTGACGAATCTCCGGTCTCATTTCGCCTCGCGTGACTACATCCGATACGGCAAATCGTCCTCCAGGCTTAAGGACGCGAAAGGCTTCGTTCAACACGCGCTCCTTGTCGGCTGACAGGTTAATCACACAGTTCGAGATGACGACATCGACAGAGTTGTCAGGCAGAGGAATATGCTCGATCTCGCCTTTGAGGAACTCAACGTTTTCAGCGCACGCTTTCCGCTTGTTCTCGTTGGCCAGCGAAAGCATTTCATTCGTCATGTCGAGCCCATAGGCTTTACCTGTAGGACCGACGCGTTTGGCGGAAAGGAGCACATCGATGCCTCCGCCCGAGCCCAAGTCGAGTACCACTTCGCCGGCGTTCAGTTTCGCTAGTACTGTGGGGTTTCCGCATCCCAGCGATGCGAGCAATGCTTCCTCGGGAAGCTGGATGGTTTGAGAAGCATTATAAAGATTGGTGGTGATCGGATCGCTGCAACCGATATTCGCAGCAGTTGCGCCGCAGCAGGAGTTGCCCCCACTTTTCACCCGAAGAGCGGCTTCTCCGTATTTGTTTCTTACTGCGTCCTTGATGTCTGAGATGCTCATGTCCAACTCCTATTTGCAAACCTGGATGATAGATTCTGATTTCAATGCCTTATTACGCGTGCAGCACTCCGCATACAAGAAACGAAGAAGCTCCTGAAGCGCAATGGTATCTGCGGTGTAGCGTAGGAAAGTGCTTTGACGGTGGACCTGGACCAGACCTTCGGCTTTTAGTTTGTCGAGATGATGGGAAAGAGTAGAACTCGGAATGTCCAGTTCTTGCTGTATCTCCCCGACCACTAAACCGTCAGGATGGGCGGAAAGAAGCGATTGCATGATTCGTAAACGCGGTTCCGTTCCCATCGCCGAAAACATGTCCGCATACTTGACGACATTATCCGCAGATCGCTTCGAGTGTGTGGCCGCCATGATTCGATAATTGCAGAAATATGGTATTGGGTCAAGGGTTTTAAGTTTATTCGATTGAGCCCGCTGTACAATTCGGGATTGGGCGCGATTGGTTATTACCATTATTGAACGAACCGCACCCGGCCCTTCGGCCACGATCATTGATGTTGGGGGCGGAGGGTCAACCCTTGTATTCAGGACATGATGCGTTGGTCGGACCCGACAGTACTAATGAAAGTCTATGCTCATTCACGCCTCGAAAAGCGGCGGGAGGCCCAGGACCAAATGGTCGCAGCCATGGGTCTCAACGAGACGACGGTTCGCCTGATTCAATAGCAGCCTTGGGTGACCGACCTTGGGTGATTTCGACTACTCCCGTTAACCGGATTTCCGTTAAGTCTTGCGGAATGATGGTGGCCAGGGAGGGAGTTGAACCCCCGACGCCAGCCTTTTCAGGGCTGCGCTCTACCACCTGAGCTACCTGGCCACGTTGAATTCCCGCTTTGCTGCGGACCAAACTCGGGGAGTCTTGTGAAGTTGCTGCGTGAAGCAGATGGAATTATAGCAATCAATATTCATCCGCTCAACGAGAGCTGTTCTGGGTTTCTTTCATTACACCATTCACAACCGTGAACGCCACATTGTTGGACGCCAGCCAGTAAGGAATTTCGCGATAATCTTTGACGTCGAACACGATTAGGTCTGCGTCCTTTCCATTTTCGATCGAGCCCTTGCGATCTGCTAAATCGAGCGCCCAAGCGCCATTAATTGTGGCGGCCCCGATGGCTTCCGCTGCGGACATCTTCATCTGCGTACATGCCAGGGAAAGGATAAAAGGCATGCTTGTCGTGGGCGCGGTTCCGGGATTGTAATCGGTCGCGAGGGCAACGGGGACGCCCTCATCGATCAATTTTCGTGCGGGAGGAAATCGATGCGTTCCCAGAAAAAAGTTAGCTGCGGGAACCAGCGTGGCGATAGTATCGCGCGCGGCCAGCTTCGCGATGTCAGCATCTCTTACATAATCCAGGTGATCCAGCGAACGAGGATGAAACTCCAAAAGGGCGCCTAACGACTCAGCACTCAATTGACACACGTGCGCTCTAATGCCTAACCCATGCGTCCGCGCCACACGGAAAATTCTTCCCGCCTCTTTTATGCTGAACGCGCCTCGCTCCACGAAAACATCAACGAAACGGGCCAACTTGCGTTTCGTTGCGAGCGGAATCATTTCCTCGCAAATGAGATCGATATAGTTTTCTCGTCGATCTTCGAATTCTGGCGGGACGACATGTGCCGCGAGCAGCGTAGGCACCACTGTTCCCGGCCAATGACGAGCGGCGTTCCGGATTGCTTCTAATGATTTGATTTCAGATTCGAGCGACAGACCGTATCCGGACTTAGCTTCGACGGTGGTCGTTCCAGAAGACGCCATTTCGTCGAGGGATTGGAAACTTTTCTCGGCTAGAACTTTCTTTCCCGCCTTGCGGACATCCGCCAGGCTAGAGCGAATTCCTCCTCCGGCTTCGGCAATTTCTTCGTAGCTCGCGCCAGCAATTCGTTTTTCAAAATCCACAAGACGTGGAGAAATAAAGGCAGGATGGGTATGAGAGTCAACAAATCCGGGCAGGACGACTTTGTCGGTACAGTCGATTTCAAAAAGTTTCTTACGATTCTTCCTGACCCACGGATCGCGGAGTGCATCTTTGGTTTTGCCGACAGAAATTATTCTCCCGCTGGCGCAAAGCACCGCCGCGTCTTCGATAATCTTAAGTTCCGAAAGTTCAGTTCCCCGCCGAGGACCAGACTTCCCCTCGATTCGAAGGGTCAGCAACTGGCCAATGTTGACGAGCAAAAACGGACGCCGAGTAGTGTGCCCTAAGTGTGCGGATGTCATCGATGTCAAGGAAGTGTAGCAGTACCGGGGGGTGCCTGAATCTCAGACATACCGTATAATCAGAAAAGGAGGCACGAATGGAGTCGGCCACCGTTGGAAAGCGAGGCACAATCGTTGTGCCTTCCCGATTGAGGAAGAGGTTCGGCCTCGAAGAAGGCAGCATTGTTACCGCAGAGGAAAAGGAGGACGGTATTCTTATTCGGCCAGCCGCGATCATTGCGATAGAAAAATACGGTCCAGAGCGAAAGGCCGAGTTCATCTTGTCCAACGCCGTCTCCGAAGCTGACTATCGTAAAGCGCGAAAAGCCGTCCAAAAGATGGGTGTTGACCCGGATTGTATCCCGCACCGGCGCCCCTGAATGGATCGGGTCTTTCTTGACGCCAACGTTCTTTTTTCTGCCGCATATCGGCCCAGTACTGGCCTTCTGCGACTTTGGAAGCTCGCGAACGTGACCCTTTGCACCTCCCGCTACGCGCTAGAGGAAGCAAGAGCCAACCTTGTCGACAAAGCTCAGCAAGATCGCCTCGAAAAACTATCTGCAAACTTAGATTTGTTCGACATAAGGCAGCAGAAACTACCTCGCACAATTTCTCTGCCCGAAAAAGATATTCCAATTTTTCTTGCCGCCATTGAATCAAGGGCCACCTATTTGCTAACTGGCGATGTTCGGCACATTGGATCTTACCTAGGAAAAAAGATCGAGGGAATTCAAATTCTTTTGCCCGGAGATTATCTCAAAATGAAGAACAGCAAGGGCTGAGGAAGACGGCATCCCTGGCCCAAGCTCAATTTCCCATCGGTATTTTCACATCGTTTTCTTTTGCGAACTGCCTCGCTTCTTTATAGCCCGCGTCCGCATGACGAATAATACCCATCCCCGGGTCTGTCGTCAGCACGCGCTCAATTCGCTTCGCCATCGCATCTGTTCCATCGGCGACAGTGACCTGACCTGCGTGAAGCGAGTAGCCGATGCCAACGCCACCCCCATTGTGAATCGATACCCAAGAAGCGCCGGCGGCTGTGTTTAATAAAGCGTTCAGCAATGGCCAATCGGCGATTGCGTCACTGCCGTCTTTCATTTTTTCTGTCTCCCTATAAGGAGAAGCAACCGATCCGCAATCGAGGTGATCGCGTCCCATCACGATTGGCGCTTTCAGTTTTCCTTTTTTTACGAGATCATTCATGGCCAATCCGAATTGCGCTCGCTCGCCATATCCCAGCCAGCAGATTCTCGCCGGCAATCCCTGAAACTTGATTCGTTTGCGCGCCAACCCAATCCACCGGCGCAATATTTTATTGTCCGGAAATAATTCCAAAACTAAATCATCGGTGACATGGATATCTGAAGCCTCGCCAGACAATGCGACCCAGCGAAATGGTCCGCGCCCCTCGCAAAACAGTGGCCGAATATATTCCGGAACGAATCCGGGGAAATCGTAAGCATTCGCCACCCCGCGCTGAAATGCGAATGTTCGGATATTGTTGCCGTAGTCAAACGTCACCGCGCCCATTTTCTGCAATTGCAACATCCCTTCGACATGGCATGCAATCGAATCGAGCGACTGCTCCTGATAACCATGGGGGTCTCTCACGCGCAATTCGGCCGCTTCCTGCAACGTCATACCGCTTGGGACATACCCGTTCAATGGATCGTGCGCGGAAGTTTGATCCGTGAGAATATCCGGCACTACTCCCGTTCGAGCGAGTTCCGGAATAATGTCAGCGCAATTTCCTACCAGTCCGACGGAAATATTTTCTTTCTTCCGCACCGCATTTTTCAGGATACGCAGCGCCTCGTCCAGTTTCGTGACCATGAAGTCGCAGTATCCGGATTTTAGGCGCTTCTTAATGCGTTCGGGATCGACGTCGATTCCCAAAAATGCGGCGCCGGTCATGGTCGCCGCCAGAGGCTGCGCGCCACCCATGCCACCCATGCCGCCGCTGACGATGAGTTTTCCGGACAAGTCTCCGCCGAAATGTTTCTCTCCCGCCGCCGAAAATGTTTCGAACGTGCCCTGCACGATTCCCTGCGAGCCGATATAAATCCACGAACCCGCGGTCATTTGGCCGTACATCATCAGTCCCGCGCGTTCGAGTTCATTGAACTTCTCCCAGTTCGACCAGTGCCCAACCAGATTTGAATTTGCGATCAGAACCCGCGGCGCATGTTCGTGAGTTTTAAAAACTCCGACAGGCTTCCCGGATTGCACCAGCAGAGTCTCGTCATTTTCCAGACTCTTCAGCGACGCAACGATAGCGTGATAAGCCTCCCAATTACGCGCTGCGCGCCCGGTTCCCCCATAGACGACCAAATCTCTGGGACGCTCGCCAACCTCTTCATCAAGATTGTTCATCAGCATGCGCATCGCGGCTTCCTGCTGCCAGCCTTTGCATGTGATCTGATTACCGCGCGGCGCGCGAATGGGAGTGTAAGTGGAAGGTTTTATTTCAGTCTCAAGAGGCACATCTAGATGGTAGTGCTTTTCACGACAACGATTCAACCCGGCTATTTCAAAAAATACTGTTGAGGAGCCATTTCCATAGACCAGATCGCTCCTGGACGCATATACATGCTTGCCCGAAAATTTCCGTCTTTGTCATATGCTTCCGGAGTACGAAAGAAGTAGCCGCGATCTTTCCACACAACATTGTAGACGCCGCGCGCTGTCTGGAAGGCTTGATCTCGCATGCCTTCCGACAACATGTCGGAAGCAACTCCGAAAGTGGTCCCAGTCCAAACCTCTTCTACTTGTTCGTTTTCGTTCAGCATGGTTCCATCCGCGCTCATGCCGTTAAGAGCGCCCATCTCACCATTATTGAATTTCATCACATTGTTATCGTAAACATGTTGCAGAGCCGAGCGGCGCATATTGAAAGGCACCAGATCCCCCAGTCCGGTGAGATTTGCATACCACTGTCCGGCGAGTTGCTCCGCCATAATGTTGTCGTGATACGAACTCCCTTGGTCATAGTTGAAATAGGCGCCATTCCAAAGATGTTTAACGTAGGCTGCCTGAGCCTTGCGAAACTTTCCGTCATAATTGGAAGCAACGTCATTTTCGCCCAGCGTGCGTGCTATCTCTGTAGTCGCGCGTAGTGCGGCCAGATAAAGTCCGCCGCTATACGCACTCTCGCCGCGCGCAACCCAGTTGTCATAAGTTTGGTCAGGAAATCCACCGTTCTTTATCAGTCCGTCCCCGTCCGTGTCGTATTCTCGAAGATGTTCCATGGCCTGCTTGACGCCGGCCCATGTGTAACGCAGGAAGCCGATGTCGTTACTGCCAGTCAGTTTGTAGTCGCGCCACACCATGAGGACATACTTGCTATTGAGATCTCGCCAATTGGAAACATCCTGATAGTTGTACTGATTGGTGTTTACAAATGGGTCTTCTGTTGGAGAGCCGAGATCGTGGGGGACGGATCCCGCAACTTTCCTTTGAATAGTATCGAATGTGTGCTCGCGATCCTGTTTCCAAACCCACAGATAGTGTTGTTCGTTGGTCTCTGGAATGGTGTCGGTGTATTCGCGCATTTCCTGCTTTTCGATCTCCGGCCAAAATTTAACCAGCGGGAACGATCCGTAAAAACGGACATCAGAGGTTCCGTAATAGAGGTAATCAAAGCACTCGAGATAACTGAAACTGTCGGCATTCTTCGAGGAGAGATGAGCACGATTCGCCGGGCCATTCAACTCATGAGCCCACATAGTGCCGCCGTCTGCAAGAATGTAGAGTTCATTGAAGAGTTCTCCGCGATACCAGTCTGGCTTGGATTCATCTTGAATGTAGGGGCGCTGCCAGGCGTCAATTTGCTGGCTCCAGTTCTGATCATTTTCTAGGGAAGTGCGAGCGATTTTCCACGCATTGGTGCCCGAGGCATCGAAAAATTTTGTGTAGTGGCGAACCCACTTGCGGCCGCCGCCGAATTGTACGATGGGAAGATCCCAGGAGAGCGCCATCGGAATTAGTTTCTTCTCGCCAGGTGCCAAAGTAAACCGCACAGCGATGGCCCCCGCCATTTGTTCTCCGCCGCTGGCGATGTCAGGCGATTGGTTGGGCAAGCGGCCCGTGGCCGAAAAAGGTTTCCAGATCGTATCTCCCGGACCGGTGGGATCGAAGTCGGTCACATAACTGACCTCTACGCCGGGTGAAGCGGATGTAGCGATGGCGAATTGGCCGTCCCACTCATCAGAGACCGCACCGCTTCGGATTCGGTCAAACACGATGCCTTGCATAGTTCCGCCCTGAATCGCTTCAGTCCGGTAGCTATTTTTGTTTTGATTGTTTAAGACCGCATTAAAATTTTTCGAATTATCTCTGAACCAGCCGATCATGTTCGTCCAGGAAAAAAGAAGAGAAACAGTCATTGGCTTGCTGGTCGGGTTTTGCGCGTACCAGTTATAGACCGCAACTGGATAACTTGTCTCCTTGTAGTTGTCAGGCAGAATCGGCGAAAACTGTTCGACCGTCAGCTTTACAGGAAGCTGCGGCGATTGATATTCGAACCATGACTTTGGATAAAGGGCTGCATATTGTCCATCTCCTGCGGGATACGACCAGTTCCATGAAGAAAGCGCGCCGCCGTGCGGCTTGCCAGTAGAGAGGACTTCGGCCACTGGCTGTTCCCCGTCCGGCTGAACAAATACCGCGAATTGATTGGCGGGAACATCCTCATATTTGTGCACTCCAGCTTTCACATGCCAGCGTTCAAAGTTCCCGCGATACGAGCGCGAAAAAGTTCCCGCTCCGAATCCGCCCACGGGAGCCCCCTGCCAGAAGCCGTCGTCGACGTTGCCCGAAGACTTAGTATGTCCGGGATTCGTGGGTGGCGTTCCAATTGGAATTCGCCAGGCCACCTGCGGTATTTGGTCGTTAGCCCGGGCGGCCCAGTTCACTGCAACAATGAATAACAGGACGGCTCCATAACGGCTAATTCGTGTCACGTGATAGTGCTCCTATGGGTCTCTTTTTAGAATTGCATAAATGCAATCTGGATGACTCGCCAACAACATGAAGACAGCTCATCATCTAGTGCCTGGAGTGAACCGTAATTAGATCCGCTTTCGAAGACCAATGTCTCAGATGGTTTAGATTTGACCTAGACACTCAAGGCAAGACACGAAGTATATATCACGAGGCGGGCTGGAATTCCTTACCAGGTATTGTATGCGGTTCCGTCGCTGGAGACGACGTCAGATGAACTGTGCACATCGTCGATGCCCGAATCCTGCTGGTCTACCGACATCAATGTTGAATCTTCCTGGTTGACCGTCCAGTCCGGCTTCGTCGTTATTGGGTCATTCGGTATCTGCTTCACATAACCGGCTTGCACCAGGTCGTCTAGCGACTGCGGGGCCTTTTGCTTATCAAGCGTGTATTGAGAAATGACCGATCGCAAGGTGAACAGATTTTGGCGCAATACGGATTCCCTGGCGTGCACTACCGACGTGCGATAGTTGGGCACGGCGACCGACACCAGAATGAGAATGATGAGAATCACAATCATCAACTCGATTATGGTGAAACCACGGATGCGCTTGTTCGAGAGTCTTGCCATTACCAGTCCTTGTAGTTGGTCCCATCGAGCGCGGTGTCTTGCGACTTGGTGTAAACGTCGAAGACATTTTCTCCGTCCCAGGAATCGGAATTGGGATCATCCTGCATTGACCGCATTCCCCACTCCGGCTTGTTAGTCATAGGGTCGATTGGTATCCGGCGCAGAAACTTGACCTTTTTTCCCTGCACGTCTACCCCGTTCACCAGAGTGTCCAGGTCGGGAGGGTACCCTTCGGAGCCCAACTTGGTTTGGAATGCTCCGCGATCCGCTGCGTCTTTATAGCGATCAATACCGTCCCGCATTTCCCATAGGTCTTCGCGCAATTCGTGCTCCTTTTGGCGTTTGATGGTCACTCTCACCAAGGGCACAGCCATTCCGGTCAAGATGGTCAGGATGGCAGTAGCGACGATCAACTCTATGAGGGTGAACCCGCGCCATCTCTTCTTAACGCCGCAGCTGAAAATCGATATCATCACTGTTGGTTCCTGCCAGGAATGCTCCTCGCTACTGCACCATAATCTGGGCGACGGTGCCGGCAACCGCCAGGGCCTGCATTCCCGGGTCTCGCGCTCCCCCTTTGGAGATTTGCAGCGTGGCTTGTCCCGGGGCTTTCGCCTTGAAAGTCAAAATTGCGACGGTTCCCCGCCCTGAAACACCAGTCGATCCGGGGGGCCGGCTGGCAGTGATCTGCAAAGTTCCGGTGGTATCGTCGTCGCGTTTAACAATGGTGACTATTTGTCCATCTTGAGAAAGAAACGTTCCGTTGGAAACATTCACTACCTGCAAAAGTTTGGGATCGTAATTCACCTGCAACGGAACCGAATACGCATTTTGCACGCCCGCGATGTCGACATTCACTGCGAATGTTGACCCCACCGGCTGCGAAATTGAGGCAGGATCAAACACGAAATTCGCGCCGTTAGCAGTGGGGACTTGTCCGGGCATCGGTTGTGATGGCGCCGCCGATGCAGAAGGGCCGGGCGTTGTTGTCTCGGGAATTGCGCGCGGCATATGCCGCAATTCGATTGAGTTGGCCGTCCCTACATCAATGCCCCGTTGATTCAGGTCGGTAATAAATTGACCTCGAACAATATGCGGGATGAGTACGAAAACCGTTTCCGTCTGCATTCTGTCGGTAGTCGACTGCCCGAACAAATACTTCAAGATAGGAATTTGCGACAGCCCGGGGATGCCGCTGAGCGTCCGCGTATCCGAATCTTCCAGCATTCCGCCAAGAAGGTTGGCTTCGCCTTCTCGTAGTCGGACTTCATGCTCGATCTTTCGCTGTCCAATTACGGGCTGACTTATGCCGCCGATGTTCGAATAAGAATCTACAGCCGAAATATCCATCGCAATTTTTAGCGAGACTTCGCCATTGCTATGCACCTTGGGCGTGATATCAATGTTGACGCCCACATCGGTGTATTGAAATTGTGTATTAACCAGGGGATTAATTCCCACTCCGCCAATACCGGGCTGGAATGAGCCGGTGGCAATCGGTATGCGCTCGCCGATCTTGAGCGATGCTTTTTGTCCATCCACCGACCGAATTTGGGGGTTCTGAATTAATTTGCTGTTGCTGTCACTAAATAATGCGGTGGCAGTAGCTTGGGAGATGGTTACCTGAAAGTCGGTTGCATTCAAATTTCCCAGCGCGTTTAGCGTTATACCGTTCGTGGTGGAACTGCTCGGCGTAGTGGTCGTGGTTCCATTCGTCGTAGTGGTCGAAGTGCCGCTGGTATTGATATTCGGCTGCAATTGCACCGAAACGCTGGTCGGGGGATTGATGCCCAAGGTGCGCGACTTATCGCGGCTTATCTGCAGGATGGCAACGTCTACAATTACTTCGGGTTTCGCTTTATCCAGGTCGTCGACCAGTTTTTCAGCCAACGCGATCTGATCCGGCGTGCCCCGCACCACAATCGCGCTTTCCGAGGGCAAAGGCTGAATGCGCGCTATTTCCAGAATTTGGCGTAGCGTATTTGTCACGTCCTGCAACTCAGTTGGCTGGGAAAGATTCGCCAGATAAAAGGTCTTGACGACGCTCTGCTCCACTTCTTTACGCTTCGCGGGATTGTCTGCCGCGATAAAAATTGTGTTCTGAGTGACTGGGCGCCAAAAAGTCTTAGACTCCATGGCCACAATCTCCAGAGCTTCTTCGAGCGATACCGAATTCAAATCAACCTTGATCTGCCGGGACGTATAGTCGGGGTCGAAAAGCACGTTGACTCCGGCTAGTCTGCCGATGGTCTCGTAGATCACTTTCGTGTCTCCCGTGATTTTGAGGCTGATAGGAACATTCGGAATCGCCGTCAATTCCACCGGCCCCGCGGCTTCTTGCGCTCTCTTACTCACGCCGGGGCGTTGAGAGTAGGCGGTGGGCCCCGCGGTCTTGGCAGCCTCAATCATCTGTTGGGTGCGCAGAACTTCTTGCCGCGCGATGGAACTGGAAGGATCGATCTCCACCGCTTTTTGAAATTCGACAAGAGATTCATCCAACCGTCCGGCTTCGCGCATTAGCTGTCCGCGGTGGACGTGCGAGGCTCCGGCCAGGAATCGCAACCGCTCATATGAAGCGCGGTAAGCGGAGTCCTGCGGCTTTATCCCATAAGCTTCCTTGTATAAGTCGTAAGCTTGCTCGTAATTTTGTCGAGCTTCGGCGTCTTTGCCTTTCAAATATAACGACTTAGCCTTGTCAGCTGCCGCAGGCAGCGTTACGGCGGCAACAAGCAAGACGATAATGGCCGGTCGAAACAGGCTTTTAATCACTGGTTCCTCGCAGGTAGTCTCCCTCGTGGACTAAGCATGACTCGAGGTGGGGCCTCTCGATTTTTGCTGAAGAAGACGTGAGATGGCTGATTATAGCATTGCGTATTGGGCAACCGAAGCTACTGTTTTGATTACCTTTAGCCACTTTGGTACTCCTCCCATAACTGAATTTGATAATTCCGTGGAAAAATTTCTGCTTGTCCTTGGAGAGCCTGGATAATGCGGTAACCTGATTTAGACCCTATGGCGCGACAATCGAGCTATCCCGTTCGTCCTAACCCCGAAAAGAATCCCCGGCGAGATCCAACCGCAGCCGGGCAACGGGATGCCGCTGTTAATAGGATCGCTGCTCACAACTACTTCTTGCTGGAAAAATTTGAGACGGGGGTTGTTTTAAGCGGCACCGAAGTGAAATCCGTGCGTGCAGGCCTGACCAACCTCAAGGATGCTTACGGTTTAATTAAAGATGGCGAACTTTGGCTGCTCAATTGCCACATCGGCCCCTACGAGCATGGGAATATTTTCAACCATGCCCCTTTGCGTACCCGAAAACTTCTGGTTCATAAGGAAGAACTCCGGAAGCTGATCGGGAAAACTCAGCAGCGCGGATTAACCCTCATTCCAACACGGATGTATTTCAAGAATGGCAGGGTAAAGCTGGAGCTGGCCCTGGCAAAAGGAAAGCAGCTTTGGGATAAACGTGAAACCGAGCGGCGCCGTACAGCGGACAAAGAGGCCAAAGAAGCGATGGCTCGAAGCGGCAAAAACCGATAGCTTTTGGCACGACCCTCAAGTAATCAGTCTGTTTCTCCGATGAAGGTAACGTGCACCAGAGCGCGCACAGGACGCGCCGGCATGACAACTTTCCCAGCCGCGTGTGTTGATATCGAAAGACGGAATTATTCAGGAGACAATATGAAATCGCTTCGCATCTGCGCCGCACTGCTCACAGCAGCTTTGGCCGTCCCAGCTTTTGGACAAGTTGCGGTCTACATCGGAACACCGCCGCCACCGCTTCGTTACGAAGTGCGAGGGCCGATCCCTTCGCCGGGTTTCGCTTGGGTCGACGGGTATTGGGCACCGTACGGACATCGCTATCGCTGGGTTGCAGGAAGGTGGCAGCGTCCGCCATATGAAGGCGCCTATTGGAACCATCCTCATTACGATCACTATCGCGAAGGCTGGCAACTTCACGAAGGGCATTGGGACCATGAGAACCATGACAATGGACACTGGCGACAGTAAGTATCCGTTGCGCGTAAAATGAAAGCTACTCTGGAACTCAGAGTAGCTTTGTTCGTTGAAAGGAAAAAACATGAGTAATGCCGTGCAATCGAAATGCGCCCACCCGCAATGCACCTGCTCGACCTCCCAGGGTCAGGAATATTGCAGCCAGAATTGTGCCAACTCCGCAAAAAATAACGAAGTCGACGTGCAAAGCAAATGCTCGTGCGGACACCCCGGGTGCAAGAGCGCCGCGAAGATCGCATAAGCGTTTGATTTCGGTTCTGAGAACTGGGAGCTTCTGAGAACTGGGAGCTAAGGACTGTGAACTATTTTCTGCATCCGGTCCTCTCTCACGGAATCGAACCAGCATGAAAGCCATCCAGGTTAAAGCAACCGGCGGACCCGAAGCTCTTCAAGTAACCGAACTGCCCACTCCTCATCCAAAAGAAAATGAAGCGGTCGTAAAAATTTCTGCCGCTGGCGTCAACTTTATTGACACTTATCAGCGCGAGGGACGTTACAAGCTTCCACTTCCCTTCATTGCCGGCCAGGAAGGATCTGGTACCGTCACCGCTGTGGGCGCCAAAGTCAGCGAAATAGAAATTGGCGATCACGTAGCATGGGCGGGAATTCAGGGCTCCTACGCAGAATACATTGCTGCACCCGCGGATCGTTTGGTCCTCATTCCTTCGGGGGTCGACGACCGAACAGCAGCATCCGCCATGCTCCAAGGCATGACTGCACATTATCTTTCGCACGATACCTATCCCTTGAAACGATGCGAAACCGCACTCATCCATGCCGCGGCCGGTGGCGTCGGGCTACTGTTAGTGCAGATGGCGCGCAACATCGGAGCTCGTGTGATCGGCACAGTTTCGACCAAAGAAAAGGCCGAACTGGCGCGTGAGGCTGGCGCAGACGAAATAATTTTATACACGCAAACTGACTTCGAAACTGAAACGAAAAGATTGACGGATGGGAAGGGCGTCGACGTCGTATATGACAGCGTAGGCAAAACCACTTTCGAAAAGGGACTGAATGTTCTGCGTCCCCGCGGATACATGGTGCTCTTCGGAGGCTCCAGCGGGGCCGTGCCACCGTTTGACCCTATCCAGTTATCGCAGAAGGGCTCGCTATTTTTAACTCGCCCCAGTATGCCGCATTACGTCGTTACCACCGACGAGTTACGAAAACGAGCCGACGCAGTTTTTGAAATGATCGGTGCTGGAAAGCTGAAAGTGCGCATGGCCCATACATACCCACTCGCCGACGCAGCCCAAGCCCACCGCGATCTAGAAAGCCGCAAAACTACCGGAAAACTACTGTTACTAACGTAAATTTCCGTAGATCGTCATGCACAGGGTTTTGCTATAATCCGCGCGTTCAGGTGCCCATTGTGTGATGAAGTCATTTGTCCACCTATTTGCAGTAGTGGTGGCGTCGCTCGCGCTATCTAGCTGCGGCGGAGGGAGCTCCGCCGCGCCATCTGCGCCGCAGACACCGGTCGTCTCCTCACACAACAGATGGACGTGGGTGAGCGGATCGAACATTGTCAACCAGAGCGGCGTCTATGGAACTCAGGGAACGGGCGCGGCCAGCAACGTTCCAGGCGGGCGATACGGCGCAGTTAGTTGGATTGATGCTTCAGGAAACTTCTGGCTGTTCGGGGGAATCGCTGCGTCGTCGCCCAGTACTGACAACTATTTCAACGATCTCTGGAAGTACAGCGCCGGCCAATGGACCTGGATGAGCGGCTCGAGTAATTACAACCAGGCTGGTATTTACGGAACTCAGGGGACAGCCGCTCCAACCAATACCCCGGGGGCTCGATTCTCGGAGGTTGGTTGGAAAGACGCCACCGGCAATTTCTGGCTCTTCGGTGGACTGGGATTAGATTCGAACGGATCAAGCGAATTTCTTAACGACTTGTGGAAATATAGTGCCGGCCAATGGGAGTGGGTAGGCGGATCAAGTGTGGCGCTGCAAAATCTAGCGGGAATGTATGGCACTCAAGGCGTGCCCTCCCCGAGCAATATTCCCGGGCCGCGAGAAAGCGCGGTGAGTTGGACCGATTCGTCCGGAAATTTTTGGTTATTTGGCGGCGTTGGTAACGATTCCACTGGGAGCTTGGGCAATCTCAATGATCTGTGGAAATACAGCGCAGGCGAATGGACCTGGATGAGCGGCTCGAAATTCGTCAACCAACCCAGCACATTTGGCACTCAAGGCACCCCCAGCGCGGGTAATACTCCGGGCGCACGATATGAAGCTGTAGGTTGGACGGATGCGACAGGGAATCTATGGCTTTTCGGTGGGGCTTCCGGCCTTGCGACTTTTTCCCCTTTGAACGACCTATGGAAATATTCGTCGGGTGAGTGGACATGGGTCGGAGGGTCGAACATTCCCAACCAGTCCGGGAGCTATGGAGCTCTCGGAGTTGCTTCCACCGGCAATTTTGCCGGCGCGCGCGTGGCGGCCGCAACTTGGACTGACGCTGCCGGAAACTTTTGGCTCTTCGGTGGGGATGGCTACGATTCGGCCGGAGGAGTCGGCGTCTTGAGCGACCTTTGGAAATACAGCAATGGCCAATGGATTTGGATCGGCGGACCAGACGTTTCTGCGCAAGCTGGAGTCTACGGGATTCAGGGAACTCCATCTGCGAGCAACGTCCCCGGGGCGCGACTCTCGCCCGCGAGTTGGATCGATAGGTCGGGAAATCTTTGGCTCTTCGTCGGAATGGGCGAAGATTCCACCGGAACGCTGGGCTACCTGAATGATCTGTGGAAGTACGAGCCGTAAGGACGAAAACAAAATGGGCGGCTAGACATCTTGGCTCTCAGCTGCGGCCGCTCCGGCGTGTTCCCGAATCTCGTCCAACTTATCGGCAATCGCGAATTTCAATCCCTCGACGCCCTTACCCGTCACCGCTGAAATCGGATACAAATCCAGTCCGTTCTTTTTCGCATAGCGTTTCAGCTTGGCCAGCTTTTCTTTACCCGCGACGTCGATTTTTGAGGCCACTAGAATCGTCGGCTTCTGATCGAGATTACTTCCGAAACTCTTCAACTCTCCGTTGATGACTTCAATATCTTTGATGGGATCGGGTCGCCCATCGCCGTCGGAAACATCCACCATATGAACCAGCAATCGGGTTCGCTCGATGTGCCGCAAAAACTGCATTCCCAATCCCGCGCCGGAATGTGCGCCTTCGATCAATCCTGGAATGTCGGCCACGACGAAGCTGCGTTCGTGAGGGGCATCGCCGACCGCGACCACGCCTAAGTTCGGCTGCAAAGTGGTAAACGGATAATCCGCAATCTTGGGACGCGCCGCGGAAATTCGCGAAATCAAAGTGGACTTGCCGACATTCGGAAATCCGACCAACCCGACATCAGCGAGCAGTTTCAGCTCAAGCCGAAAAACCCGTTCTTCGCCCGGGCGTCCTTCTTCATGCTCGCGCGGCGCCTGATGCGTAGAAGTCGCGAATCGCGCGTTGCCGCGTCCGCCGCGGCCTCCGCAAGCGACGACAATTCGCTCATCAGGCAGCGAAAAGTCATGGATTTTTTCGCCAGTATCCGCGTCGTGCAGAATCGTTCCGACCGGAACCTGAAGTACGATTCCCTCGCCTTCGCGGCCTTTTTTATTCGACCCTTCGCCGTGCCGCCCGCGCTGCGCTTTGTACTCAGGATTGAACCGGAAATGTACCAACGTGTTATGCCGCTCGCTGGATTCCATAACAATATCGCCACCATTCCCGCCGTCGCCCCCCGAAGGCCCGCCGCGCGGCACAAACTTCTCCCGCCGGAACGCAAGGCATCCGTTCCCGCCATCCCCAGCCTTCACCCGAATTATCGCCTCATCAATAAACATGTTTAGCTTGTGTGGAGACGGGCACTCCTGGCCCGTCCAAGCCGAGCAAAGCTCGTCAATCCTCATTCATCCCACCCGAATCGCGTAGGGACAGCCGCCCTCGGCTGTCCATGTCGGGCGGGGACGCCCGACCCTCCATCGTCCCAGTTCTCTGGGCAGATGAGAACATCTGCCACTACGCAAACAAAAAGCCTCGACCGAAGCCGAGGCCACCGGCCGCTTCACGCAGCCATAACTTAAATAGAAATTATTCCGCGTCCAGCGGCTCCACCATCACAAACTTCCCCATCTGGCCGCGGTCTTTAAATTTGATCCGTCCACTTATCTTCGCGAACAAAGTGTCGTCGCTGCCTCGCCCGACGTTCAAGCCGGGTTTTACCCGCGTCCCACGCTGCCGGACAATAATCGTCCCGCCAGGAACAATCTGCCCTCCGAATGCTTTGAATCCCAATCTTTGCGCATTAGAATCGCGCCCATTCCGTGAAGTTCCCTGCCCTTTTTTATGTGCCATAAGTCAATCCTTTACTAGCTCTTTTTCTTGGGAGCGGCTTTTGCGCGCACCGTCTTCTTAGCCACAATTTTTTTCTTCGGATGCGAATGAACCGGAGCGTGCACCTTGGTTTTCGCGGCCGCATGATGCTCAACGTGGTTTTCGGCATCCATCGGCGTCACTTTCGCAACTTTGGGCTCGCGCTTCGGCAATTCCGGCGCCTTGAACGTCTGACCATCAAAACCAATCTCGGTAATCCGGACAGCCGTATAACCTTGCCGGTGTCCACGCAGTTTCTTGTACTGCTTCTTGCGCTTGTAATGGAAGACGAGAATTTTTTTGCCGCGCCCCTGCTCGACGACTTCGCCAATCACGGATGCTCGATCCCCGGGAGGCCCAATCTGTCCCTGTTCGCCAGACACAGCGAGCACGTCGGCAAACTCAATTTTGCCGTCTTTTCCATCGCCCTGATTTTCCAGGCGAATCACATCCCCGGGCGCCACACGGTACTGCTTGCCACCGGCGCGGATGACCGCGTACATACTTATGCCTCCGTCAAAAATCACCCGTCGCGCCCGAAACCAGGGTCGCGATCCCCGGGGGAATTAAAAATTGTTCGTGCTTGCTGCTCTCCGCCTCGCTCTCAATTGGCAAATCGGCGGGCGGATCCAGAACGGAACCCGCAGCTACAGGCAAACCCAATTAGTTTATCGTGCGAGGCGGAGGTCGTCAAACATTTGTACTCGTCCACATGATTAGTGACACTTTTCGCTTAGTGTACTCGTCCAGAAAACCTCTGCCGTGGAAATCGTCGACAAGGCGTAAACGCGAACTTGGACGGGAGCAGACTCGGCAAGCCGCGTCTCTACTAGGGCTGTCTCAGCCCGAAAAGCGGACATGACATGTGCTGACGGCACCGGGAGTGACAGCGCTTGACCAGTGATGGACCTTGGACTACATTCACATCGCCCGCAGGAGCGCACAATGAATCGCTGTCCATTCCACGCCACGCAACTCTACCGCTTCCGCAATCATCTCATCGGCGTGAAATTCCTACTACTCGCCGCTATTTTGACGCTGTTCACCACCGGATGCTCCCAGAAGCAACCGACTCCCGATGAACTGCGGGAGAGAACCGCCGACGCGACCGCCCAAATAAAGACCGATACGAAGGCGGTGGTCGAAGGCGTCCGCGAAGGCCTGAATCGTGACAAGCCTTTGAATTTGAACACCGCAACCGAAGATCAACTGACGACTTTGCCCGGAGTGACCCGTGTCCGCGCGGATCGTGTGATCGCCGGACGGCCCTACGATGATCCCCACGATGTTGTCATCAAGCATGTTCTCTCCGAACAGGAATACAAGCGTATTCAAGACCGCATAACAACGAAATAAATCTTAGGCTTCACGTCAGGACGCGCGTTTTGTAGGGCGCGACGGCGCGGCATGACCTACAATACTCTTTCGTGCGCGTAGCCATCCGCGCCCAAAGCGGAGAGTAGTTCGGCGATGTGATCTGGGCCTCGAGTTTCCATGGTGATGTCGATTGCCGTGTCTCCCAGATTCACGCCGTAATACGCGCGATCATATGAGGTCTCGACGATGTTGGCGCGGTGCTTGGCGAGGATTCCAGTCAATTGATGCAGCGCTCCGGGATAGTCCGGCAAGTGGACACGAAGACGGACCAGGCGCCCGTCTTTCACCAACCCACGCTCCATGATGCGGGCGAGAAGCGTGACATCGATATTTCCGCCGCATACCAGAATCGCGACCCGCTTTCCGATAAAAGACACTTTATGATTTACCAATGCAGCTAGCGCCGCTGCGCCCGCACCTTCAGCTAAAGTTTTTTCGCGTTCCAGCAGAAGCAAAATGGCGTTGGCGATCTCTTCTTCATCCACGGTAACAATGTCGTCGACGTAATGTTGAACCAGCGGGAAGGTTCGTTCTCCTGCGCGACGCACCGCGATTCCGTCCGCAATTGTGGCCGCCGGATTTAACGTGACCGGCTTACCCTCGGCAATCGCCACTTTCATCGAAGGCAGCCGCGCAGGTTGTACACCGATAATCCGAACCAGCGGACTCTTTTCTTTGACGGCACAGGCGATGCCGCCGATTAATCCCCCGCCGCCAATCGGCACAATAATCGCTTCAATGTCAGGATGCTGCTGCAATATTTCCAGGCCGAGAGTTCCCTGCCCTGCAATCACCGCATCGTCGTCGAACGGATGCACGAAGGTCAGCTCATTTTCCTCGCCCCGCCGGATCGCCTCGTGGCAAGCGTCATCGTAGTTCGCTCCATGCAGGATTACGTCGGCGCCATACCCACGCGTCGCCGACACCTTGGTCAGGGGAGTCGTCAGCGGCATAACTATCTGCGCCTTCACGCCGAGTTTACCAGCGTGGTATGCGAGACCTTGAGCGTGATTTCCCGCGGACGCTGCGATGACTCCGCGGTCGCGTTCTTTCTTGGTTAATGTGAGCAACTTATTGAGTGCGCCGCGTTCTTTGAACGCTCCCGTTCTTTGCAGATTGTCGAGCTTGAAGTGGACGGAATTCCCTGTGAGTTGGGAGAAAGTCTCGGAGCGCGCGCAGGGCGAAAGATAAATGGATTCGCGAATGCGCACCAAGGCCGCTTCGATGTCAGAGAGACAGATCATTGACTGTTTGGGAAGTGAAAGTCAGTTGCAGGATAACGTAATTTCCATGAATTGTGGGAAGCAGCGAACGGACGTTCCCGTCCGAATGTCGCAGGTTTCCAATCAAGCTCCAACAGACGGAAACCTCGAAGCGGCTGAAGTCATAGTAGCAATGACACCGGACTGCCGAAGATACTTGTCCACTCCTGCCGCAGCTTTGCGTCCTTCCGCGATTGCCCACACTACAAGCGACTGCCCGCGACGCATGTCGCCGGCGGCAAAAACTCCCTCAACCGACGACATATAGTTTTCGTCGGTGGCAACATTCCCGCGAGCATCAAGTTTTACTCCTAGCTTATCTATCATTCCATTCCGCACCGGTCCCACAAAACCCATCGCTAGGAGCACCAGATCGGCACCCATGGTGAACTCGGTTCCGGTTTGAGGCTCGAACCTCGGCGGCGGACCGACATGTATGCCGTGCAATTGTTTTACGTTTCCGTGCTCATCGCCGGTGAAACTGGTGGTGGCGATGCTCCAATCGCGAAGTCCTCCTTCTTCGTGCGCGCCCTCAACGCGCAACTGCATCGGCCACAACGGCCACGGGGTCAGCGGAGACCGGTCATTTGGCGGAGTAGGCATGATTTCGAATTGACGAACCGAGGCTGGCTTCTGCCGGTGGCAAGTTCCCAGACAGTCTGCGCCAGTATCGCCGCCGCCAATAATTACGACGTGCTTTCCCGCCGCATGAATCTCCGTTCCGCTTTCGATGCTATCTCCTTCGCAAATCCGGTTTTGTTGCGGCAGGAAATCCATGGCGAAATGAATTCCTTTGAGTTCGCGCCCCGGGACTTGCAAGTCTCGCGATTGTTCCGCGCCACCGGCAAGAACGATGGCATCGAATTCGACTTGAAAGTCCTCGACGGGCACGCCTTGTCCGACATGGGTTTTAGTAACGAATTTCACTCCCTCGGCCGACATTTGTTCGAGGCGGCGATCGAGAATGTGCTTCTCCATCTTGAATTGCGGAATACCATAGCGCAGCAGGCCTCCAATGCGATCTGCTTTTTCGTACACCGTGACCCAATGGCCGGCCCGATTCAGTTGCTGCGCGGCGGCAAGCCCGGCTGGGCCCGAGCCGACAATGGCTACTTTTTTTCCCGTGCGAAACTTCGGTGGTTCAGGCACTATCCATCCTTCCTGAAATCCACGCTCGATGATGCTCTTTTCAATTTGCTTAATCGTGACCGCCGGTTGATTGATTCCCAGCACGCACGATGCCTCGCACGGCGCGGGACAAATCCGTCCGGTAAATTCCGGGAAGTTGTTCGTGGAATGTAACTGGCGGACCGCCTCTTTCCAGCGTCCGCGATATACCAAATCATTCCAATCGGGAATGAGATTATTTACCGGGCAGCCGGTATGGCAGAATGGCACGCCACAATCCATGCAACGTGCGCCCTGGTCGCGCAGCTTTGCCTCGGGAAAATCCTGATAAATCTCGAACCAATCGTTGACTCGCTCTGCAACCGGCCGGCGGGTTGGCAGCTCCCGCGAAATTTCCAGGAAGCCTGTGGTCTTACCCATGCTGCACCTGCTCGACGAGCTCAGGAACGGCAACGGAACGGCCCGGAATGTATGGCTGGCCGCTGCGGCTGACTCCCAGCACGCGCTTGAACTCGTGCGGAAAAACCTTAATGAAGCGCGGCGCGACTTCAGCCCAATTATCCAAAATCGATCTGGCCCTGGCACTCGCCGTGAATTCATAGTGGCGGGTGATCAGATCGCGCACGATTTTTACATCTTGCGCTTCGATCAGCGGTTCGAGATCGACGGACGCGAGATTGCAACGCCGCTCGGTAAAGTCGCCGCGCTCATCGAAAACATAGGCGATGCCGCCGCTCATTCCCGCGGCGAAGTTTCTACCGGAAGCACCCAAAACAACCACGAGGCCGTTAGTCATGTATTCGCAACCATGATCGCCGACGCCTTCGACCACGGCGATTGCGCCTGAATTGCGCACCGCGAAGCGTTCGCCCGCCATTCCGTTAAAAAATGCCTCGCCGCTGGTTGCGCCGTAGAGCACGACATTACCGATTAGAATATTTTCTTCCGCAATGAACCCCGAATCGCGAGGCGGATAAACAATGATGCGCCCCCCGGAAAGCCCCTTCCCCACGTAATCGTTGGCCTCGCCTTCCAGGGTCATGGTTACACCTTTAGCGAGGAAGGCGCCAAAACTTTGCCCGGCCGACCCAGCAAACCGAATTCGAACCGTATCGTCAGGGAGCCCCTCGGACCCGTAGCGCCGCGCAATGTCACCACTCAGCATCGCGCCAACCGTGCGATGTACATTGCGGATAGGAAATTCCATTTCAACCGGCGTGCGATTTTCCTGAGCGCCTTTTGATTCTTTGATCAGCTGATGATCAAGCGCAACCTCCAGCCCGTGATCTTGCTTCTGCACGCAATGGCGCGCCACCCTCCCGGGAACTTGTGGATTGTAAAGAATCGCGGAAAGGTCGAGACCGCTCGCTTTCCAATGGTCCACCGCCGGGCGTGCATCCAGCATATCGACGCGGCCTACCATTTCATCCACCGTGCGGAAGCCCATGTCCGCCATATATTGGCGCATTTGTTCGGCGATAAAGAAAAAGAAATTGATCACGTGTTCCGGCTGCCCCGCGAACTGCGCTCGAAGAACTGGATCTTGCGTAGCGATTCCCACCGAGCAGGTGTTGAGATGGCATTTGCGCATCATGATGCAACCCATCGCGATGAGAGGTGCGGTGGCGAATCCGAACTCCTCCGCCCCTAACAGTGCGGCGATAACAACATCGCGCCCGGTTTGCAACTTGCCGTCGGTCTGCACTCGAATGCGGCTGCGCAGGTCATTCAGCAACAAGACTTGTTGAGTTTCCGCCAGGCCTAATTCCCACGGAATTCCCGCATGTTTGATCGAGCTCAACGGCGATGCGCCTGTCCCGCCACTATCGCCGCTGATGAGCACCACGTCGGCATGAGCTTTGGCGACACCAGCGGCGACCGTTCCAACCCCCACTTCTGCGACGAGCTTTACGGCAATACGGGCTTTCGGATTTACATTCTTCAGGTCGTAAATGAGTTGCGCCAGATCTTCGATGGAATAAATATCGTGATGCGGAGGCGGCGAAATTAGGCCCACACCCGGCGTGGAATGCCGCAAACGCGCGATCACTTCATCGACCTTGTGTCCGGGAAGCTGTCCGCCCTCGCCGGGCTTTGCTCCCTGCGCCATTTTGATTTGCAGTTCGTCGGCATTTACCAGGTAATTCGTGGTCACGCCAAATCGTGCGGACGCAACCTGCTTTACCGCGCTACGCCGCCAGTCTCCGTTGGCATCAGGCTTGAATCGGTTTTCGTCTTCACCGCCTTCGCCCGTATTCGATTTTCCTCCAATGCGATTCATCGCGATGGCCAGCGTCTCATGCGCTTCTTTGCTGATGGACCCGAAGGACATGGCGCCAGTAGTAAATCGCTTTACGATTTCTTTCGCGGGTTCGACTTTTTCGATGGCGATCGGCTTCTTCGCTTTCTTGATTTGCATCAGGCTGCGAAGGGTAGCCATATTGCAGCTCTGTTGATCGATAAGATCGGTATACTCCTGAAAAGTTTTGAAGCTGTCGCCGCGCACCGCGTGTTGCAGTTTGCTGATCGTCTCCGGATTGAGCAGGTGATACTCGCCGTTGGTGCGAAAGTGATAGCTGCCTCCAACGGCCAGCTCCGTGTCAGATTCCGTTACGGGAGCGAAAGCATATTCATGCTTCATCTGCGCTTCGCGAGCAATCACGGCCAGGCCAATTCCCTCGAGTCGCGATGTCGTGCCAGCAAAATAAGCGTCCACCAATTCTTTATTGAGTCCAATCGCTTCGAAGACCTGGGCGCCGCGATAACTTTGCAGTGTTGAAATCCCCATCTTCGAAAACGTCTTCAGCAACCCCTTGTTGGTCGCTTTGATGAAATGTTTCATAGCAAGCTCGGCAGTCACTCCATCGGGCAAATAACCGCGAGCGGCCAAATCTTCCAAAGTTTCAATCGCCAAATAAGGATTAACGGCACTGGCCCCATAACCAATCAATAGCGCAAAGTGCATCACCTCGCGGGGCTCGCCGGATTCGATAATCAACGCCACCTGTGTACGAGTTTCTTCGCGGACCAGCAAATTGTGAACCGCGGCCAACGCCAGCAAACTCGGAATCGGCGCGTACTCCTTGTCTACGCCGCGATCGGAAAGAATCAGCAGCGTATATCCCGACTTCACCGCCAGTGACGCGCGCTGGCACAGTTCATCCAACGAGCGCTTCAGCCCGGCTTCTCCGTCCGCACCGCGGAAGAGAGCGGGCAAGGTGGTAGCCAGTAGATCTCCGCGCGAAACCCGACGTAGTTTCTCGAGATCGCGGTTAGTCAGAATGGGATGTGGCAATTTCAGCGTGTGACAATTTTCAGGCGTCTCTTCGAGGATGTTCCGCTCAGTCCCGATATAGCTGATCAGCGACATGACCATCTCTTCGCGAATGGGATCAACTGGAGGGTTCGTAACTTGCGCGAACAGTTGCTTGAAATAATTAAATAGCGGCTGCGGCCGGTCCGAAAGACAGGCCAGTGGCGTGTCGGTGCCCATCGAACCCACAGGTTCTTCGCCCTTCGCGGCCATGGGTTCGAGGATCATTCTCAAATCTTCGTTGGTGTATCCAAACGCGCATTGCCGCGGGAGAATAGTTCCGGAATCAGAGCGATGGATGCGAGACGGCTCGGGCAACTGATCCATCGTGATCTGATTTTGTTCCAGCCACTGTTGATAAGGCTGACGCGATGCCAATTGGTGCTTGATTTCTTTATCGGAAATGATGCGGCCTGCGACCGTATCCACCAAAAACATTTTGCCCGGCTGTAAGCGGCCCTTGGTCTTGATGTTTTCCGGATCGATGCCGAGCACTCCCGCCTCCGAAGCCATTACCACCAAACCATCGTGCGTGACCACATAGCGCCCAGGACGCAATCCGTTACGGTCAAGAGTCGCGCCGATCACGCGGCCATCGGTGAAAGCCATCGCCGCTGGACCATCCCAAGGTTCCATCAGCGACGCGTGGTATTCATAGAACGCGCGCTTCTCTGGCTTCATGTGCGGATTTCCCGACCACGCCTCGGGGATCAACATTGCGAGCACGTGAGGCAAGCTGCGTCCGGCATTGAGCAGAAGCTCAACGGCGTTGTCGAAGTTTGCAGAATCACTGCCTTCGGGAGCGATGATGGGAAACAGTTTCTGGATGTCGTCCCCAAACAGCGGCGATTCCAGAATCGATTGGCGCGCATGCATCCAATTGACGTTCCCCTTAAGCGTGTTGATTTCGCCGTTGTGCGCGATGTAACGGTAGGGATGCGCCAATTGCCAACTGGGAAAAGTGTTCGTCGAGAACCGCTGGTGCACCAGGCAGAGCGCGCTCATCACATCCGGGTCGGAAAGCTCGCCATAAAAATTCTCAATTTGCGGCGCCAGCAGCAGTCCCTTGTAAACGATGGTTCGGGCCGACAATGAGGGGATATAAAAAAATTGCTTATCCTCAACGTCCGATTCGGCCACTTCGTGCTCGACCCGCTTGCGAACGATGTATAGTTTGCGCTCGAACGCATCCTCATCCAAGCCGTCGGCGCGCGCGACGAACACCTGTTGGATATAGGGTTGCGACGCCCTGGCCACACGCCCGATTGCATCTCCGTCAACGGGCGTGTCGCGCCATCCCAACACGCTCAACCCTTCTTCGCGGATGATGCGCTCCAAAATCCCTTCGCACTGCAATCGCTGATGCTTCTCGACCGGCAAGAACGTCATCCCGACCGCATATTCGCCTTCGGCCGGCAGCTCGAATCCTAACTGCGCACATTCCCTGACGAAAAACTTGTGAGGAATTTGAATAAGAAGTCCGGCTCCATCGCCAGTCTCAGGATCGCAGCCGCAAGCACCCCGGTGGGTCAAGTTGATTAAGACCTGAATTCCCTGCTTGATAATCTCGTGGCTTTTTTCACGCCGTATGCTGGCGACAAATCCGATTCCGCACGCGTCGTGCTCAAAGGCCGGGTCGTATAACCCTTGCGCAGGGGGAAGTCCGTTTTTCAGATAGGTCTGCATCTTCCTGGGAATCTCCACGGAGCAGCAACTCACACGTGACGCGGGCTGGTATCTCGCTTCAGGGCCGAAAGCCTGCACACCACTCGCTGATGATATGCCTACTTATAGTTATTACAATCTGGCTGGCTGCAAAGTACAATTCAGAATTTCGATAGCGAAGATGGATATTTCAGCACCATCCGGCGCGGCAATTGGACCATTGAAACAGCGGCGGCGGTGATCCCACTGCGCTCTCAAGAACCTATCGCCAAAAGACATATGGCGAGTGGGTTTTTGTTTTTACCGCCAAATATAGGATGATGATGCACACCCCTTTGAGACGAGACTTGGCATGGTAATCATGAAATTCGGCGGGACGTCGGTGCAGGACGCGGAAGCCATCGACCGCGCGGCCGAGATCGTTCGCAGCCGCCAAAAGCTGAAGCAAAGACCCGTGGTAGTGGTAAGCGCCTTGGCGAAAGTTACTGACCAACTGGTTTTAATCGGTCAGCAGGCCGCCGGAGGCAACGCCAATTCCGCGGCAGAATTGGTTTCGGCGTTGAAGGAAAGGCATTTTCAGGTCGCAGGCGATCTTCTCGGGCCACGTCATTGGGAGGCTCTCGCTCTCCGACTCAAGCAACTATTCGCCGAACTGGACACTTTCGCCAAAGGCCTGGCCGCAGTCCACGAGCTTTCCGGCCGCAGCAGCGACGCCTTGCTTTCGTTTGGCGAATTGCTCTCCAGCGAGATCGTGGCCGCAGCCTTTGCACTTCGGAATTTGGATACAGTTTGGGTCGATTCCAGGCAGTGCCTGATCACCGATGCAAACCACACCGCGGCACGGCCAGAAATGGACGAAACCCGAAAACGTTCACAGGCAAAAATCAGCCGGCTCATAGCAAAGGGCAAGATTCCGGTGATGGGTGGCTTCATCGCAGCTACCGTCAATGGAATTCCGACCACCCTTGGGCGTGGCGGATCCGATTTTTCCGCGGCGATAATCGGCGCCGCCCTCGATGCGAACACCATTGAAATCTGGACCGATGTCGAAGGCATGATGACCACCGACCCGCGTTTGTGTCCGGACGCACGGACGATCCAACGAATCAGTTTTAATGAGGCTGCCGAATTGGCCTATTTCGGCGCGAAGGTACTCCATCCCGCTACGCTTTTGCCGGCGGTGCAACGGAATATTCCGGTGTATGTTCTAAACTCGCGCAATCCCAAGGGCAAGGGCACGCGTATCACTGCTCACGCGCCGGCGGGGCGCGACATGTTCCGCGCCATTACCGCCAAAACAAATGTCAGCATTGTGAATGTGGTTGCGTCTCGCGGTGTTATGGTCCACGGGTTTCTGCGATCGGTTTTTGAAGCGCTCGACCGCTATGGAGCCTCCGTAGATCTCGTCGCGATTTCCGAGGTCAGCATGTCCTTCACCATGGAGACTAAGCGCCTCCCTGCCGCTCTGCTCGCCGAACTGGAGAATATCGCGGACGTCACTTCTGAAGATAAGCAAGCCATCGTGTGCCTGGTGGGCGAAGACATCCACGGCCGCCCTGGAATTGCGGCGAGCGTATTCAGCACCGTGGCCGACGCAGGCGTGAATGTGCGAATGATTTCTCAGGGCGCTTCGGAAATTAATATCAGTTTCGTAATCAAAGAAAGCGATGTACCTCATGCAGTGCAGCAATTGCACGCCCGGTTTTTCCCCAATCTATCGGAAAAAGCAAGCGTGCCAACCCGAGCGACAAAACTGATTCCGGACAGAAGAAGCGGCGAATTTCCGACCAATGGAAACGGCACCGGACCGGGTCGCCGGACCATAGCGATGAAGCCCAATCCCACGCCTTTCGGCCGGACGTCTCGTAAGGTCGCTACGCAGGCGAAAAAGAAATGACATCGCTATCGAACGATTCGAAATTGAGCGATCAAAAGTCGAGCGACCAATCGGAAAGCAATGCAAACCGAACGCTAACTACGATAGCCATTCTCGGATTCGGAACCGTGGGCCGGTCCGTGGCGAAAATTTTATGCGAGCGGCGGAACGATGGCTTGCGCCTCACCCATATCTACAATCGCGATATCAATCGCAAAAAAGTGGATTGGATTCCCGCCCACGTCCTGTGGACCGAAAACATTGAAGACGTGCTGCGTGCGGATGTGGACGTCATCGTCGAATTAATGGGCGGACTCAACCCCGCGGGAGATTGGATACAGCGAGCTCTTTCCTCAGGTAAATCGGTGGTGACTGCAAACAAACAACTGATCGCGCGTTCGGGACCGCAATTAATGGAATTGGCGGGGCGGGAAAAACAGCATATTGCTTTCGGTGCGTCCGTGGCCGGCGGAGTGCCGGTAATTTCGGGGTTGCAGGAGGGATTGGCCGGCGACCGGTTGTCGAAGATTTACGGCATTTTGAATGGGACCTGTAACTACATTCTCAGCCAGATTGAAAATCGCAGCATCCCATTTTCCGAAGCCCTGGCTGAAGCTCAGACTCTAGGCTTTGCAGAGGCTGACGCCAGTGATGATGTGGACGGAATGGATGCGCGCGCGAAGCTCACCATCCTCACTCGAATTGGGCTGCGAAGCAATGTTGATACCGAGGAGATTGCGTGTGGGACGATCAGGATTATCAGCGCGGTGGATTTTGAGTATGCGCGACAGTTGGGATGCACCATCCGGCAGGTGTCGTGGGCGGAACTCGACGGCGATCATTTGTACGCCGCCGTGCGCCCGGCGCTGGTGAAACTTTCATCGCCATTGGCTCGAGTCGAAGGTGGACAGAATTCGGTTATGGCTACCGGGCATTTCGGGGGTGAGACAGTCTTCGCAGGTCATGGAGCTGGCGGAAATCCCACCGCGGTCGCCGTGGTTTCCGACATTATCGCGATTGCCGGATCAAGAAAAGGTGCGCCCCCGAATATCCCAGTTTTCCCACAAACGTCGCCGACGGTCACTGCGGACTTCACCACCCAGCACTATCTGCGTTTTACCATTACCGATCGTCCGGGCATCATCGCGACCCTGGCCCGAATCCTGTCGGATTGCGGCATCAATATCGATTCCATTTTGCAAAAGCCCGGGTACTCAAAATCCAGCCTGCCTTTTGTCATCACGCTCGAAGCCTGCAAAACTTCATTGGTGGAACGAGCCCTGGAACAAATCGCTCCTTTGGAATTCCTGGTGCAGCCGACCATAAACCTGCCAATGTTGGATTAATCCCGCCGGTATCCTGATTGCGCCAGCCGTTAATTTATGGCCGCTGGGGACCAAAGCGTGAAAATATTTGCGCGCAAAGGCAAAAACGGCTATCCCGCGCGCGATCTGAACAATTACTTTCAATCACTTATAGTTTTCGAGTTGGCAGCAAATCTGCACTTGGTAACTTCGCGTGCCCCCGACGCGGGGGAAATGCCTTGCTTCTGGATAAACTTGAATCCGGCATAGTTGCTCTGGAAACCGAACGCGGCTCTGTCTACGTTCAGCCCACCGGTTGGCAGCGGCTCTATCTGCTGTGGACTTTTCGGCACTTCAGTAGTCTCCCCCTCAAAACGCTCAACTCTCGCCAGCGCAAACTAGTGGAAAACCTTCCTCGTTGCGGAACCCGTCGTCACATTGACCTGGATCGTATGCGGGTAATTGGAACTGTTGAAGGGGCAAGAGGCCTATCTTTCGACGAGTGCTTGACTACCGAATCAGCCATAGAAGCGGAATCCCCCAATCCGTTTGCCGTATCGGTAATGCACAGTTCGTCACCGTCGCCAGCAAAGATCCAGCATAGTTCGCGGAAGGAAGTTGCTTCTTCTGCTTCTGGTTCGAAATTCATATCGGCAATTGCGGCGGTAGTCCTTCTGGCGGCAATTTTGATAATGGGCTGGCATCGGCTTCACGCCGCAAGAATCCTGAGTAGGCAAAGCGACAATTCTGCTCCGGAAGCCACTTCTTCCGCGAATATCTCTAGCGAAACGAACGCAGCTTCGCCCCAGGCCTTTCAACCACCGAGTGCCGATGCCGCTCAGTCCTCCGCAAGTATTGTTGTTCCTGCCATCGTCAATTCGCCAATGCCCTCTGTAAAAGACGAGCCGGCATTGGATTCGCAACCCGTCATTGATTCCAAGGTCGAAAATTCCAAGCTCGAGCAGCCAGCCCGAGCTACATACACTCCCAATCGGATCAAAAACATCCCGATCCTGGCAAGTGTTAAACAATCAATGAATGACGAAACAGTTCCGCGATTGCAGTTTTCGGGACCGCCAAGCCACCTAATTTATCCCAGCTATCCGGAGACAAATGTTCGCGGGAAGGTAACTTTGAAGGCGGTGATTGGCGCAGATGGTAGGGTCCGCGGAATAGCGATTTTGTCTGGCAACAAAATGTTGTCGGCCGCCGCGAAGCGCGCTGTGCGGCAGTGGCGTTACGCTCCAATTTACAAGGACGGCCAACCGGTCGAGGCAGAAACAAATATCGCAATGTTGTTCGTCGCCGACGACGTGATCTCCATTAGTTTCCCTGGTACCGTTTTGCCGGCGCAAAAATAACGTGCTTCACCTGAACGGTAAAAACTCAATTTCCGAAGAAGAACGTTGCGATTTCTTCGACCACTGCGGTTTGCTGCTCGCCAGTCATTTCAGCGAATATCGGCAGCGAAAGAACCTCATTGCATGCGGCTTCGGCGTGTGGCATTGACCCAGGCTTGTATCCCAGGAAGCTGAAAGCTTTTTGCAGATGGAGTGGGAAAGGATAATAAATTTCCGACGGAATACCATTCTCCTGGAGATGTTGCCGAAGAGCATCCCGTTTCTCGACGCGAATCGTGTATTGGTTAAACACGTGCCGCGAATATTCCGGCGCGGACGGACGTACTACTTTCCGCTCTAATCCGTTCTCTTCAAACAGCTCACGATATCGGTCAACATTTCTTCGCCGCGCTTCGGTCCACGATTTCAAATGTTGCAGCCTGATCCGAAGAATCGCGGCTTGGATGGCGTCGAGCCGGCTGTTTACACCCAGTACTTCGTACTCGTATTTATTGCGGCTTCCGTGTAAATGCAAGAGCCGGAGCCGGTCTGCGATTGCAGGATCGTTGGTCGTCACCAATCCTCCATCGCCCGCGCCTCCCAGATTCTTGGAAGGAAAAAAACTAAAACATCCAATAGCTCCGAGGGTGCCGACCTTCTTGCCCCGATATTCAGATCCAATGGCTTGGGCAGCGTCCTCGATAACCGGAATAACGCGAAGGTTGGCAATTTCAAGAATGTCGTTCATCTCCGCCGGCAAGCCAAACAGATGCACCGGCATAATTGCTTTGGTCTTTGCGGTAATAGCCTGCTGAAGTTGGTTTGAATCGAGGTTGTAAGTAATCGGATCGATATCCACGAACACCGGAACGGCGCCCAGCAAAGCTATCGAACTGGCGCTGGCAACAAAAGTGAAGGGAGTCGTAATGACTTCATCCCCGGGTCGTACCCCTAACGCCATCAGGCCCAAAGTCAGCGCATCGGTTCCGGACGCGCAGCCAATCGAGAATTTGCTGCCAAGATAATTCCCGATTTCATCCTCAAATGCTGCTACTTCCGCGCCGAGAATGAACTGCTGGCTCTCAAGCACACGCGCAACCGCATCCATCACCTCCTCACGGATGGAAGCAAACTGCGCCTTCAGATCAAGAAAGGGAAACGTCGCTCGCCTCTTCAGTTTGGCTCACATTGTACAATCGTGGCTGCTCGACGATAGCTGATGTGGTGGCGCCAGTCTGCCTCCTGGAAGCTCGGGTGCACTCGAACGTTCTGGTGGGCCGCTCGACGGCCATCTCGATTCGACCACCTCATCGCTTTTCGATCAGCCGTTAGATGGCTTACTCTCCACTCACGGCTTTAGCCATTTCAAGGCGTTATTTATAGAGCAAATTAGCAATCAAACGAGGCGTATGCCAAATGGCTTCTGGCCCCTAGCCATTTTTTTGGCGGGAATCGGTCTCGGCCTTGGCCAATAACTTTTCTACGCTCGTCAATCGTTGTTCCAAATCTGTTGCTTCAATTGCGCGGAGCTGCAAGTTCAGAAGAGGGGCGAGGCCGAAGGCGACCCTGGGACTGACCTTGCCCGCATAGACTTTGGCGATTAATTGTGCAACCGTATCTCGTATTGCCATGGCTGTTTCTAATTTTGGCAAAGGCTCTAAATCCTCGGCGGCGAAATGGCGATTACTCAAACCGCCGATCCGTCCCAACTCCGAAGCCTTGTTGGGGTTGGCATGAAAGTAGCATAGGCCGCCCTCAGTCGGGGCGGCTCGACAAGCCTTTCCGCTCTTCGTTCGACCCTTCTAATACAAGTTCGCGTCCTTACATAGTCGTCTACAGCCTCTTGGTCCCGTTTGGCGAGATCACTAGCCTCATATATCGCCAATAGTCCATCCAGCCGGGAAGCAGGTTCGGGGCCCCTGCCTGGAGGAACGGGATCGAGACGAACTATTCGCCCTAGGTTGCGGACTCCGTGCGCCGGACATGGCAAGCTCATTTCGCGTGCAAACTCCGCTTCTTTACCGAGGCATACCGTTATAGACCCTAGGCAATTGCAATTGGCCAACCGCTTTTGGCGCTGCATTCGGGCCAAGGAGCGCTCCACTTTCTCTAATCGTTTACGCAGACTGAACAGGTTTTCCGGCATCGTCTCCTAACTTACGGCTGCGTCCTTCGATTCATGCTTTCTAGTCCGCACCCGCGAAGAAGCAACGGCTCAGCACGAGCTAATTAGACGCTTGATCGTCGGAGATTTCTATCCGTCCACCTTAATTTTGCACTTCCGAGTAAAAGAAAATCTGTTGCCGGGTAGGTCAGGACCCCGGAAACGAATCTTCACTCCTGTTAATTACGAAGTGTTTCCTTTTGTGACAATCCTCACAGCAGCTGTCGATGGTACGATTCGTTTAATGACCAAGTCCCCTGAGGGTATTTCCCGTAGGCGACCCAAGACTGGATCAGGGAAACCAATTCTTGTCTACTTCTCATCCGACGAACGGAAAATCGTAGATGCTGCGGCCAATGCCGAACGCAGAAGCATAAGCAGCTTTGTAGCCAACGCCGCTCTCACTGCCGCTGAACGAATTATCGTAAAAAGTTCGAAGAAATAGCAAAATCCTTAAACCACCAAATCCTCATGTTGACTTCCTGCAACGATAGCGTTACAGTATTGTTACATTAGTGATATCGTTACAGTCGTTCTACAATATGCTCTCACTAAGCCCACATGAGGTCGATTTTGAAACGAATTAGAAGAGATTTGAAAGTACTCATAGCGGCGAATAGGAAAGTTGCTCTCAACGCTTTCTCGCAACAAGTTGACCGAGGAAAGCTCAAAATGCTGCGAGAACTGACCTTGACCTTTCAACTGTCGCTAGCGATGGGTGACATATTGCTACTGGAAAGGCAATGGTACGTAACTCATCAGGGATTAATAAGACTTTCTCGAAGAAATCACTGCGCGGGTATACATGTTGAACCGGTTTCGGCCTTTTCAGACCCAGTGATTGGGCGATGGGCCTTCAAGGCGACGGTGTTCAGATCTCGAGCTTGCAAAGGGTTCGTGGGCTACGGAGATGCCGATCCAGCAAACGTTTCTGCATTTCTTCACGGCGCCGAAATGCGTATTGCGGAAACTAGAGCAGTCAATCGCGCCTTACGCAAGGCCTATGGAATCGGTATCTGTTCCATCGAGGAGATAGGATCATTCGCAGGCCCGGTCTCGAAAGCAGAGTCTGGGAAAAAGATTCCTCCACAACCCACCAATGGTCATGCCAAGGAGGGCACTCCCCTAGTTCGAGATCGCCTCTGCCAACTTATCCGTCAGCATCAGCTCCATCCCAGTCTAGTGAAAGCCTATGCAGTGGACTTTTGCGGCGCGAAAGCGTTACGAGATGCTAGTCGTGAACAAGTCGAGAACTTTGTTGCCCATTTGGCTGATTGGGCCGCAAACGATCGCAATGCCTTGCTCTGTCAGCTCAACAGCTATATGAGAAGTAAGGAAGGTGCTGCATGACACGACGGTTTCAAGGACTTGGCCACGCAGGCGCCACATCCGAACAAGATGCTCCTGCCGGCGTTTATCTAGCGCGAGTCGAGAAAGCTCACTATCACTGGCATGCCCAGAAACCGTTTTATCTGTTACGCCTCGCCATTCTAGAACCGCGAGCCCTGCACGGGCAGGTGATTTCGGGACGAATTTTCTGTACAGCTAAAGCACTGTGGAAGCTTGGGTGGTTCCTGCGGGACTTCACGTATGACGCGGAACTCCTCCGTCGCGATGAAGTCGATGAGAGAGCGATGAAAGGACTGATTGGAGTCGTAAAGATCAGCCACACAGTCATGAGAGGCGCGGTATCGATTAATTTTGACGGATTTGCTCCGGCAAGCCAGTGGCCGGAATTTTCTAACCCAGCGATCTGCGTGACGAGGTCACCCTGTGACGTATAGCTACACACAAATCAGCCAATATCTGGCGTGTCCACGACGCTACAAGCATCGCTATCTGGATGGATGGAAAGAAAAAGATACGCGAGCGACCATGTTATTTGGGCGGGCGTTCGAAAACGCGTTGGCAGCGTATTTCCGACGCGAAGATTCTGCGGCCGTGCTGTTTAAGGAGTGGAGCACTTACCAGGAATCCAATCTCACCTATTCCAGCGGGGTTACGTGGGATCGCATGCTGCAGCAGGGCATTCAGTTGCTTGATCGTTTTTCCCAGGAAGATCGTATCAGGATCTATGAGCCGAACAAGAACCTGCAAATCAAGTTCAACCAATCCGTGTCCGAAACCAACGATTTCGTGGCCTATGTGGATGCGATCGGGTCACTCGATGGCAGCGAATGCCTCCTGGAATGGAAGACCACTGCCGCACGTTATCCGGAAGAGCCTGCGGGAC
>Ga0182015_10001226_pt1 | contig 34711 bp, 29 predicted proteins | sample 712P3MmetaG_FD_120478 | JGI IMG/M metagenome (GOLD analysis project Ga0182015, IMG submission 120478) | Permafrost microbial communities from Stordalen Mire, Sweden - 712P3M metaG | ecosystem: Environmental > Terrestrial > Soil > Wetlands > Permafrost | place: Sweden: Stordalen | collected...
CGAGCGGCACGACAGCCAAACCCAAAGGCATCAAGCACACGACCGGCGGGTATCTCACCGGCGTGACCGCGACGCACAAACTCGTCTTCGATCTCAAAGATGCAAGCGACATCTATTGGTGCGCGGCCGACATCGGCTGGGTGACCGGTCACTCGTATATCGTTTACGGTCCGCTGTGCAACGGCGCGACCAGCGTGTTGTATGAGGGCGTGCCGGATTTCCCCGATAAGGACCGGCTGTGGGAGATCGTCGAGCGCTATAAGGTGTCGATCCTCTACACTGCGCCAACCGCAATCCGCACGTTCATGAAGTGGGGCACGGAGTACGTCGAGAAACACAACATGACTTCACTTCGCTTGTTGGGTTCCGTCGGCGAGCCGATCAATCCTGAAGCGTGGATGTGGTACCACAAGTACATCGGCGGCGGACGGTGTCCGGTCGTGGATACGTGGTGGCAGACGGAAACCGGTGCGATCATGATCACGCCGCTTCCCGGCATCACGACGCTCAAACCGGGTTCCGCGACGAAACCGTTCCCCGGCATCGGCGTCGACATCCTCGACGAAGCCGGCAACAGCGTGCCGCTCGGTGGCGGCGGCTACATCGTGCTCACCAAGCCCTGGCCGTCGATGATGCGCGGCATTTACGGTGACGACGCGCGCTACAAGGAAACGTACTGGTCGCGCTTCCCGCACAAGTACCTCGCCGGCGACGGCTGCAATCGCGACCTCGACGGCGACTACTGGTTCATGGGCCGTATCGACGACGTGATGAACATCAGCGGTCATCGCATCTCGACGGCGGAGGTCGAATCGGCGCTCGTCGATCACAAGGACGTGGCGGAGGCGGCGGTGGTGGGCAAGTCCGATGACGTTACGGGTCAGGCGATCGCGGCGTTCGTGAGCCTGAAATCCCATGCCAACGGCTCGCCCGAGCTGGCCGATGAATTACGCGCGCACGTTTCGGAGAAACTCGGGAAGTTCGTTCATCCGAAGTACCTGACGTTCACGCAAGAGCTGCCGAAGACGCGCAGCGGCAAGATCATGCGCCGCTTGCTGCGCGACATCGCCGAAGGCCGGATGCTCGGCGACACGACGACGCTCGCCGATTCGAGCGTCGTCGCGGAGCTGCAATCGCGCGCCGTCGAGGAAGCGCACAAGGAAGAGTGAGTGGCGGTTAGCCGCCGTTGGTGAGGCTATGCGTCGGAACGACGGTACCATTGAGGACGTCTCGAACGCTGATCTGAGGATAGCCGACCTTGGCGTCGGCCGATTCGGCATAGGCATCGGCGATGAAGTCGCGCATCATCTTCGCCCCGTCGGCGAGGCGATCGAGCGTGAAGTCTACTGCCGCCGGTGTCGCGGCATCAAAAGCGCCGGCGCCTTCGAGCTGGTACACCTGCGGCACGTGGCTATTCGTGGCCTTGAGGTATGCTTCGACGCGCGACATAACCGGCGTAGTCGACCGCGCGTAGGCGGCAATCCGGGGAAGGACGGTTTCGGCGCTCGCGTGCGCGTTGACGAAGTCGCTCTCGAACTTTGCATGAATGGCTTTGGACTGCGTGTAGTTGTTCGGATTGGGGTAGTCGCCCCAACCGTTGAAGTGCACGCTCACGTGCAGCGGCTGTGAGGCGTCGCCCACGAAGTGCCCCCAGTAACCGATATCCCGTAAGATCAGCACTTCGCGCAAGCGACGGTCGCTTGCGAAGAAGTCACGATCCGCCGGCGCGACGTGCGTCTCGGCATACGAATCGACGCGCCAGATCCCAAAGTCTTTGACGATAAGCTCGTAGCCGTCGACGATCTCGTAGGGCACAAAGCCACGCGAATACTGATCCGTCGGCTTCGCGCCGTTGCGCAGCGCCGTATCGTAGGCTTCACGCGTCGGCGGTAGTTGCGCAAGCGGCAGGGTGCCACCAATCGTGTTGTCGTCCTCCAAGTCGAGGAAGTGCGCCGGGTCCATATCGGAGTCGCGCGTTTTGCCGGAACCGCGATCGCGGTCCGCTTCCGGCCCGAGCGCGGCGATCTCCGCGATCGCCTCGGGCGTCCGTACGAACGCGGGGATGCTATCGGGTAGCGAACGGGCGGCATCGCCGTTGATGATGCGGTGGCCCGTGGCACCCCAGGCGAGCGCCGGATCCGGCGCGCTGAGTGCGACGGTGAGCAGAACGGCCAGCATCATCGGGATACGCATGGGCGCGCCCTTCGCTGGCGGCCTAGCTGTTCCCGAGCGATTCGACCGTGATTTCGGTCAGCTGCCGGACGTTCTGATACGCACCGCACGAGCAAAGCAGCCAATCCTCGACGACGATGGTGAGGGGCTGGTCGGCCCGGTAGAGGTACCGCGCCGCCTTCTCATTGACGGCGACATCGATCGACCGGCCGCAGTGCCAGCACACGGTTTGCGGGGCCACACCGATCGGGCGCATGACTATGCGTTCGATGGTACGTCATCCCACGGCGCGTCGAGGCCATCTAACTCGGCGATCCGCGTTGCCGGTGGCAACGCATCGACGATCGTCGCCCCGTACCGCATACTCAGGGCCCGCCCATCTAACAACGCTAGTAGACCTCGGTCACTTTTTGAGCGGATTAGGCGACCGAATCCTTGTTTCAAGCGCACGATCGCGCTCGGGATCATGTAGGCTTCGAAGCCCGAGCGTCCGCGGGCCTCGAGCGCGGCAATTCGCGCCGCGACGAGCGGGTCGGCGGGCGAGGGGAACGGCAGCCGATCGATGATGACGCACGAGAGCTGATCGCCGACGACGTCGATGCCCTCCCAGAACGTGCCGGTTCCAAAGAGCACGGCGTTGGGGGTGGCGCGGAACCAATCGAGCAGCGCCGACCGGGGGAGATCGCCCTGGAGCCGGGTTGGAAAGGAGAGCCGCTCCGCGAGCAGCGCGTGCACTTCCCGCAGCCGCGCGTACGACGTGAAGAGGACGAACGCGCGGCCCGACGTGCGGTCGAGACATTCTTCGATGATCGGCGCGGCGAGCTGCGCGAAATTCTTGTCCTTGGGATTGAGACTCGGCGGCGCGATGTAGAGCCGCGCTTGACGGGGATAGTCGAACGGTGAGGGCGCGATCAGTTCTTGCGCCGCGTCGACGCCGAGCGTCTCGCGCAAAAACGCAAACGAGCGCCCTTCCGCTAACGTCGCGCTGGTGAGAACTACGCTCGGGGTGCGCGCGAACAACGCGTTGCGCAAGAACTCCGCGACCTCGAACGGTGCGGCATTGACTTCATAGCGCGCTTCGCGATCGCCGCGTTCGACCCACGCGATCGTATCGCGCTCGTCGGCCGGCACCGCACCGGACGTCGCTTGTTCCGCAGCCGACTCGATCCGGTCGACCGTCGCGATGTGCGCGGTGACCGCGCGCAGCGCGAGATCCCGGCGCCGCTCGCTCTCGGCCTCGTTGTCGCTCGGCCGTCGCAGCGCCGTCATCCAATGACCGTGTACCCAGTTCTCGAGCCGGTAGAACGATTCGCGAATCGACGGCAGCAATTGGAGCACGTCGTCGTTGGCCGCCACGGGGTAGCGCTCGCCGGGAACGCGCGCGAGCACCATCTGCAGGCGGCGCATCGCTTCGTCGATCTCCGCATCGTACGACGCGGGAACCGTGTAGGTGCGATGCAGCTTGCGCATCATGCGCCCGACGCCGCCGGCCGAGAGCGTCGCGGTCAATGCCGCGGTCGCATACTTCTCGCACTGGTGCGCTTCATCGAGAATCGCGACGTCGTAGGCCGGCAAGAGATTGCCGCCGGCGGCGAGGTCGAGAAAGAACAACGCGTGGTTCACGACGACGATGTCGGCGAAGCGCGCCGCATCGCGGCGCTTGAAGAAATGGCAGTCGGCAAAGCGCGGGCAGAACTCGCCGACACAATCGTCGGCGTCGGCATCGAGGGCTTCCCAATCGTCACCCCGCGGCGTGAACGTCAACTCGGCGCGGTCGCCCGTTTCCGTGCGCTCCGCCCACGACCAGAGCTTCTCCATCGCGACGCTCGGCGCGACGAGCCGCTCGGCGCTCATCTTCTCGTACTTCTGGCGGCACAAATAGTGGTTGCGGCCCTTGAGCAATTCGACGCGCGCCGTGATTCCGAGCGCGTTGACGACGAGCGGAATGTCTTTACGCACGAGTTGTTCTTGGAGCGCGATCGTAACGGTCGAGATCACGACCTTCTTGCCCGAACGCAAGGCCGGCACGAGATAGGCGAGCGACTTCCCGACGCCGGTGCCGGCCTCGACGACCGTGTGCGCGTTCTCGAGAATCCCGCGCTCGATCAACTGCGCCATCTGCACCTGGCCCGGGCGCGATTCGAAGCCCGGCAGCGTACGCGCAATCGGACCCTGGGGGCCGAACGTCTCGTCGATCGTCATCAAGCTTGCGGCGGGCGCCCCGAGGGTTCACCGACCGGCGCATGTTCGATCGTAACGACGCCGGGGTCCGGACCGATCCGCTGCGCGTAGGCGGTGCCTTCGGTCTGGACCGCAACGCGCGGACGGGGAATGCGAAACAACAGCAATCCGCACACGGTGCCGGCGATGAGACCGCCGATGTGGTCTTGATACGAGATGTTCGAGCCGGGGAAAAAGCTGATGATCAGGTTGATCACGATGATGCCCGTCGACTGTTGCAAAATGGAGCGGCCGCGTTGGCCGAGCCGTAAGCCGGCAACGGCCAGTGCGCCGAACAAACCGAAGATCGCACCGCTGGCGCCGATCGTCGGAACGTCGGAAGCGAAATACACAACGGCCAGGCCGCCGCCCAGCGCGGCGATCGTGTAAATGATCGCCATGCGTGGCGTTCCGTAGATCATCTCCACGAACGAGCCGACCTGATAGAGCGCGAACATGTTGAACGCAATGTGCATGAGATCGGCGTGCAAGAACGCCGACGTAAAAATGCGCCACCATTGACCGGCCAGCACGTAGGTCGGGATCAGGCCGCCGCGCATCTCGGCCGCATCCATGCCGAAGGCGTTTTCCCATAGGTACGCGATCACGTTGACCGCGATGAGCAGGCGCGTCAGCACGCGCTACGCGCTGCGGAGCGAGGTTTCGCTGGGTTCGACCGAGATGAGCCGGGCGAGTTCGAGCGAGATGGCATGACGGCCGCTCGGTCCGCTAAGCGTGACCGGGCCGCCGAGGGGCGCGCGCGACACGATGTCGACGGTGGCGCCGGGACGGATACCGATCTCATCGAGGAACCGGAGCATCTCCGGCACGTCTTCGGCTACGTCGACGATGCGCGCACGGAAGCCCGCGTCCACGTCGGCAAGCTTGCAGTCGATCCGGTCGGGTTCGCTCAAGTCGGCCGGCGGGATCGGGAGGCCGTGGGGGCAGAACTTCGGGTCGCCGAGGACGGCGACCAGGCGTTCCTCGACCCGCGCGCTGATCGCATGTTCGAGCCGGCACGCTTCTTCATTCACTTCGTCCCACGGCATCCCCAAGATGTTCGTAAGGAAGCATTCGGCCAGCCGGTGGCGCCGCATCACCCGGACCGCGACGCTGAGCCCGCGCTCGGTTAGCTTGGCCTCGCCGCGCGCCACATAGGCAAGGTATCCCTCGGAGGCGAGCTTCTTCAGCATCCCCGAAACGGACGCCGGCGCGACCCCAAGGTCGGCGGCCAGGCCGGACGTGGTGACGCCCGGGCCCTCGCGGTCGAGCCGATAGATTGCCTCGAGATACTCTTCCGTTGACTCATCGAAGTGCGTGTGGCCGGCCATCCCGGACTACTTCGCCCTACGTCGTTTGACAACCTGATATGCAACCGGTAGACTGAGGTTCGCCCATCGCGGGGTGGAGCAGTCCGGTAGCTCGTCGGGCTCATAACCCGAAGGTCACAGGTTCAAATCCTGTCCCCGCAACCATTGAAAGCCCGGTAACACGGGCTTTTTTCTTTGCTTGCCTTGCGGGCGCGTGCCATTCGCGTGCCATGCCGGTTTCGTCGGTACTCTCATCGACGTTGTTAGCCGATGCCGAGATTTTATTAGCAAGACAGAGGGCGAGCAGACATTTCCCTAACGCCTCTTTTAACCCGTCGGTGTTATTTGCGCCTTGGTACGCGCGCCCGGTTTCTTCCGCGCCGACCATCGCCTGATAGAGTATCCAACCCGAACCGCGGCATCATCCGTTTGCTCAGCACATTGCTCAATTTTCGCTACGGTCGCCATCGGAGCGCGGCAATTTCATTGTAGCGAAGCGAATGAAGCAGTTCGTTGTATTTGGGTTGATTGACCGAAAGACCCGATACACAGTTGAGTTAATATTTTAGCGATGGGGGTCCAAGAAGGTCCGTGAGGTTCACCCCGCTAGCGCGATTTCCAGATGACAGTGCGAGCCATTGCGAAGATGACCTCCCGCGTAATAGGGACGTTCGAGGCTCGGCGTTGGCGAAGTGCGCGGCGTTTGCCCGTCATCAGAATTTGCAGCGCGAGTAAGCCGACGGACTTCCAGAAGAAGTTCAGCGAAAGGCTTGGAGAGAGCGTATAGACGTGATGCCACCAACCCGGTGGAACATAGAGCAAATCGCCCTCCGTCACGATCGCTTCGTAGCCGCGAAGTTTGCGCAACAGTGGGAATTGTGCGTCGTCTCGCAACCTCGTTTGACTGTTCGCGCGACTGAAATGGGCGAGCTGCGCCTCGCTGTCGTACGGGTACATGCGTTTGCCACGGCTAGGCGGGTAGAACACCCAGCGTTTGCTGCCGAGAATCTGCGCCGTCATGTTGTGCGCGTGATCATAGTGCATCGGCGTAAAACACCCCGCCGGCCCCATGTAGACCCGAACGGGCGCCGCGAATTCCCGGGTAAACAGGTTCGGCCGGGCATAGTCGATGTCACCCGCCAGTTCTGGAAGGAACTCGAAGAGCGGCCACTCGGTTAAATAGCGGCGGGGCGCGTCGTCGGTGACGGATTGCAGCTCACGTGCAAAGTCCCGCAAAGGCATCTCGACGCGCCGTTTCGAGAGAATCGTGCCTTCGGGCGAAAGCTCAGTGCAGTCGAAGAGTTCGCCTTCTTCCAAGTGCACGCTGACGTCGCGGGTGCCGGGGAACGAGTCGAAGGTCCACGTGCGCGCTTTCCAGGTGTCGATGCCGCCGCTCAGAATGACGGGGCGCCGCCTCGGCATGATCGTGCGCTCGAACTCGGCTCGGCTCGGGCAAGGGATCCGACGGATCGGTTTGAGCGGGTGGATCATGCGAATGGGTGCGGTTCGCACATCGATTCGTTCCCCATACTCGAGAGAGTCCCACCGACCGATTGTTTGTGTCAACCGCGGCTAAATCACCCGTGGGGTTCGCGCCCCGGATCCGGGAAGAAGGCTAAGCCCGCATCCGCCGGATGGAATGCCTGAAAATACATTTTATCCTGCGCCTGACCGGCAGCGCGATGACCGAGGTCAAGCGGCTGGTCTAGGCCGACCTCAAAGCCGTCCGCGACCGGATCACCGCGCCGCCGCCGGCGCCGGTCGCGGTGGAACAACAGTCACTCTTCGACTGACCTTTGGGCAAGTGGTAGAATAGAGCGCTATGGCCGCGCGGAGTGCTCAGGAGACTTGGATCGACGACAAAGCGCGCCGGGCCGGCTACGCCGACGGGGCAGCTTTCGCACGGCCCCACGGCCTGAAGAACTACCGTCTGCAGCAACTCTACCGGGCGCGACCAAAGAGCTGGCTGCCGATGTTGCTGCGGTCAGCATGCTGCCGAAAAGATCTGCTCGCGGCCCTGGCGGCGGAGTCTTTCGGCGGTGATGCGGTCGAGCCGGTCGCATCCAGCACTCCACATGCAGCATCACGGCGAACGCCATCGCCACATCACGATCTCGACGGTCGGCATCGTGCCGCAGATCGAGCCGTTCGCCGACGAAGGCGTGCAGGTGAACCTCGCGATCTCGCTGCACGCCCCACGGATGACATCCGCTCGTCGATCATGCCGGTCAATCGCAAATGGCCGCTGGCCAAGCTGATGGATTCGGTGAGCCGTTACATGGCGAAGGGCAACCGCAAAGTCGTCGAGTACGTGATGCTCGACGGCGTCAACGACCGGCCCCCGGACGCGGAAGCGCTCGCGCACCTGTTGTGCGGACGGCTCTATCACCTCAACGTGATTCCGAACAACAGCACGCCCGACGCGAGGCTGGGCTCGTCCGGCGACCAGCGCATTCGCGCCTTCACTGCAATCCTCGAACCAAAGGCGTCGCCTGCCCGGTGCGCATCCCAATGGGCCGCGACATCGCCGCCGCCTGCGGTCAACTGCGCGGAACGGTCAAACGCACGGGAGTGGTGACTCCAAGCGGCATGTCACTCACGCCGCCTGACCTGTAATCAGCCGGTCTCTTGCGATCTGACGTTTGAGTGGCGCATATCGATGGTGTCGCCAAGCCGTATCTTGTCTGCGGAGGCTTTCCAGCCGGTAACTCGTGGATCTTTTTGGGGCCACGCGGAAAAGTCGAGATTCAGGGAGCCAATGCAGCCCTCGCCGCACTGCTCCCACTCTTCGACGGCATGCACGAACTGGCCGCGATCATCGGGTCGGTGGGCGAACGCAAGGACGTCCTCGCGCTCATCGAGATGTTGATCGACCATCGCATCGTTGTCGACGCAAATCACCTGTACCGCCACTTTCAGGCCTACGCGCGCTATCCGTCGCTCTTTTCGATGGGTACGTCGCATGAAGAGAACGTCGCCAACTACTACGATTTCTCGCATGTCCCGCAGATCCACGGCGCGACGACCGCGCTGCCGGTCGCAAGCACCGGCCTTAGCCGGTTGTTGCGAAGCCGAACCTCGTGCCGACGCTTTTCCGCAGCCAGCGTTGACGAGGCCGACGTGTTCGATCTGATCTGGAGCATGTATGGTCGGCAAGACGAGCCGGGACCACCCGCCGAACAGCTCCCATACTTGACGTTCACGGTCCCCTCGGGCGGCGGGCTCTATCCGCTATTCGTCTACCTGCTGCTCTTTCGGCACTCCGGAAAGTTCGAAGTTGGAACCTATCTCTGGCACAAGGAACGGTCGCTGCTCGAGATGACGAGCGAAAGCAACCCGTTGCCCGCGGCAGCTCGATTGGTTATTGGTGTCGCTGAGGCGGCCATCGAGCGGGCCGCCGGAATGATTTGCATCGTCGCCGACCTGGAACGTTCCGCAAAAAAGTATGGCAATCACGCTTACAATCTGGCCTTGCTCGAAGCCGGGCATCTCATGCAAAACGCGGCGTTGTTTTGCACGGAGCGGCGGCTCGGCTTCGTTGAATTGTATGGATTCTTGGCCGAGGATCTCGCCAGGCTTCTCGAATCCGAGCCACCTCGAAAATCACCGGTCGTAGCGGCGCTCTTCGGGAAAGCTGATTCTTCAGATCCCTAGGGATAGGGATGCGGCCGGCGAGCGGGCGGGAGATGGAAGCGAGCTGCGTTGACGCTCGGAGTCCCGACGCGGCCAAAATGGATGAGCGGTAAGCCGACGGCCACGATCTTTACGACCTCGAAACCACATGCTCGGCAATCGGGGGGCGTGATGCACACTTCGACGGCATGCGGCGAAAGCTGTAGCACTGCGTCAACGATGCTGGTCGTGCCGCGAACGCGTCCTAAGATGCTGCGGTCTTTCGTCCCTCGCGAAAGGGTCACGAGCAGCCGCTGGGCGCGTGCGCGGGTGGCGTAATAGGCCGCATGTGCTGCCGCCCCCGTCAGCGGCGCAAGCCGGCCAAGGGGCGCCGTTGCGCTCGTGGAGGCGCGCTGCCAACCGCCGCAGGCTTCGAGTGTCGCGCGAGCCGCTGCGGCGCGGACGTCGTTTCGTGCCGCAGAGCCGAACCGAATCCATGGAAACCGGTCGCCGGCGACGGCAGCCAGGACGACGGGAAGCCCTTTCGGCCCAACCAGATTCATCAGGTACAGATCGAGCCGAGCGCGATGAAGCCGCTCAAGCGTCTCTTCCAGTTCGCCAGGCAGAACCGACGGCGAGATGCCGACCCCGAAGTCGCCGCGGTGCCAGGCCGATGTGATGTGAAAGCGCTCGTAGACTTCGAACAGTGCATGCCGGCGCGCCCGCGCGATCGACGTGTGGGCGGCAAGTCCGTGACTGATCAGAGAATCGATCGACGGTTCCGCGCGGTTCCACGTGCGTTTGAGAAAAACCGACGCAGCCGGGACGAAGCAGCGGCCGCCGTCGCGCAGCGAGCGTCCTTCGATCCAAGCCAGTTTCATGCGGCTCGTGAGCGGTCGATAACCGGTCATCGCGCGTTGTTTCGCGTCGAAACCGTTGAAGAGCCGAAGTGGCGGCGTGTACGGCAGCTCGTTCGCACGCGCCACCACCAAGCGCCGCACTTCCGGGCGAAATCCCGCGTAGCGCTCGACCGTTTCGCCTAGCTGTTCGGCTCGCGCCGACGCAATATCGACGCTTTGCGAATACGCGCTGTCCTTCGGTTCTTGGCCGCTGACGTGTATGCGTCCGGCCACGCTGTAACACAGCGCCTCGGGGTCGCGGGCCATGTCGGTCACCTCGAAACTCGACACGATGCCGAGCAGCGGATCGGCGAGCGTCTCCGGTTCCAGCGATGGCGTCGTCCGGCTTCGGGACTGTCTACCGGAACAGAGCGGACAATTCGGCACGGGCAGCAGTTTGTGCAGCGAAGCGGCGCCCGCGGCATCGATTCGCGCGACCGCTGCGGCGCGCCCATCGGCCGGGTCGAGCCGAGCCAGCAGATCGGGATGGAGTTCGCTCTCCGAATGTGCCAGCGGCCGTTGTGAGCGCAGCGAAAAGCCGGCCTCGTCGAGACGCGTCAGCAGACATGCGAGGCACGGCGCAGATCCAGCGGGAGGGATGCGCATAACGCAGAGTCCGGCGCTCGTATCAACGACGGCGACCGTTCGCGCCGGCTGAAAATCACTCACGTTGCCGGGGCGTTTATCGTCCGGACCGTCTCCTTGAAGACTTTGATCATCGTATTGCAGAATAACGCTCCGGGATTGCCGAACGTCGATCCACTGTTGCGGACGCTCTGGGCGGCGCAGCCGCCGCCGCACAAGCCTTCGACCTCGCAGCCGCGGCAGGACTCGATGTTCCCCGCCGTGCGCTGCCGGATCTCTGACGGGAGCGGAATCGAATTCGAACGCGACACGTCGGCGAGGTCGGCATAGTCGCTGTCAGGAATCGCATGGCAAAGCCGCAGCGTCCCGTCGGGCGTTACCGAGAGCTCGTTTCCCGTTATCGCGCAGAAGTGCCCGGTTGCCCCTCCGGTCCTAAAGAGCGACTCGATCGCCTGGAACATCTTTCCGGAAACCGGCAGCGACTCGTGCCGGCAAACGTCAACCGCCTCGAAGAATGAGCGCTCGACCTTCGCCGCGACCTCCGCGGGAAACGCCGGACCGATCATCGGCTCGAGCGACAGGTAGATTGGCGCGCGATACTGTCGTCGCAGTTCCGCGACATAGCGGACGAGGTCGGGCAGCCCTTCGGCGTTGTGCTCGCCGACGACCGTCGCGATGCACACCCGGATTCCGGCCTCGCACAATGCGCGAGCGGCCCGATCGACACGTTCGAAGGTGCCGCGTCCATCCCGGAATTGGCGCGCCGCGTCGTTCGCCGCGCCGATGCCGTCGCAACTGAGGACAACCACCAGCTGCTCACCTTTTTCACGCAGCGCGTCGATATGCTCCGTCCGCAACAAGGTTCCGTTCGTGTTTACCGTCCACTTGATCGCGTCAGCCGGCAGGCCACGCGTCGCCGTGTCGAGGACGTGCTTCATCAGCGGCCAATTCAAAAACGGCTCGCCGCCAAAAAAGCGAATCGACGAGTGCGGCAGGTCGCCGGCGCCGAGTAGGTCGCGCCAAGCTGCGACCGCGCTATCCGCAACCTCGATGCTCATCGGCCGGCGAGGTTGCGTCCCCTCGAAGCAGTACGCACAGCCCATGTTGCACGTTTCTTCGAGCGTGAGTCTCAGGTGATAGCCACGCCGCGGCGTGAAGCCCGCATCCCAGTGAGACGTCTCTCGCGCGTCGCCATCCGCGCGCTCGAGCAGGTCGGATACCTCGTCCAACGATACGTTGCGGTCCAATAAATGCGCAACCTGACCCGCCGTGCAGCCGTCGACGACGGCGAGCCCGCCGACCATCCGATTATAGACGACAGCTCGATCAGCGCCCGCGAGCAGCACGCGCAGCGGCTTTTCGAATCGCGGTCGCTCGCTTTCGCGTCCCGCGAGATCCGCCATCCAGGCCGCGAGCACGTCCTTCGCCGGCAGCCTCAGGAGATCGTCGCGAGACTCCGGCATCGGGAAGCCCGTCGCCGTCGCTGAGAGTCCGGCCGCTTGCGCTTGGTCGAGGAACGAATCGAATCCAACGACGCGATCGAGATAAGCAACGAAATCGTGCGCCAGCAGATAGGCCGGGTTCTCGTCGACGGGAGCGTCTGAAAATTGGAGCAGGCTCCTCGTTTTCGCGGCACCGTCGCGATCGTCGAGCACGAAGCGCACGAACTCGCGCGCGTGCGGGACGGCGAGCGCCAAGCGGGCCGCGTCGGGATTCGCGCCGGCGATGAATTCGCACAGCCCCTCTTCCAGCCATAAGGGCAAACGGACGCCGATCCGGCGCAGCGCAAGGTGAGCGCATTCGTGCGTCAACTGCTGCACGAATTCTTCGGTTCGCCGTTTTCCGTTGTGCGCCATGACCGAGGCACAGCGGGCGAGATTTAGGAGGATGACCGAATGCGAGACGGTACCCGCCATCCACTCGAGCACGGGATCTGCCGGGTCGCGACCCAAGATCGAGGCCATGCCGTTCGCGTTGTCCGTGCCGAAGACGCAGAAGCGCGCGTTCGCCGGCCGCAAGCGCGCTGGAAGGCGTTCGATTCCGGCTTGCAATTGCGGAACGAGCGATTTCAGCCGGGCGGCGTCGGCTTGGTTTTGGGCGCCAAGGATGAGGCTGTCGATACGCTCGCCCTCAGCGTCGCCCATCAGCTGCGCAAGAAACGCGAGGTCGTCGTTCGCGTGCGCTTCGACGAGCAGACGGCGCTCGACGAGCGCATCGAACAGCTCGCGCATGTTCGGCGCGACGAATGCCTGTTCCAAAGCCGCGAAGCTCCCGCCCTCCCGGAACCAATTGAGTATCTCGAGCACGTCGCGCGACACGATCAGCGTGCTGCCCACGGCCGACGAATTCTCGATCTCGAAACCGCCGTCACACAGGCGTACCGACAGCTCGAGCGGCGTGACGAAGGTCGCAAAGCGCGGCTCGCGCGACGCCAACGTCACTTTTCTGGCGAGGTCGCATTCCATCGGCGCTGCGTTGAGACTTTGCGTGTGGTAGCGGACCATCATCTTGAGGTATCCGTTGCAGCCCTCGAGGAGTTCGCAGCCTCGACACGTGGCGAGCGTTTCGAGCCACTCGCTCTCGAGCGCAGCGCTCGCGTCCGAAGCGAACGCTTCTTCGACGGAAGGCAGCAGCCGATGCGGCAGCTGCGGAAAGAAGACCTGCCCGTCCCATTTGACCGCGAGGTTCAGCGGTGGCCAGGGCGCTTGGCGCGAGGTCGAGTGTAGTCCGACGGCCCACGGTCCGAAAAAGCCGATGTTACGGTGCGCCGCCCAGGCCGACGTTGCGAGCAGCCGCTCAGCGTAATCGTCGACGGGCAGCTCTTCGATCGGAGTGCAGCTCGCGTCGGGCAATGCAAGAAACATTTGAGAGCAACCGTGCTCGTGCGCGAAGTCGACGAGCGGCTTGAGGTGGTCAACGTTGTGCGGCGTCAACATCGAATTGATCTGGAAAGTGCAGCCCGCGCCGCGCAGATGGCCGATCGCCGCCGTCGTCGCCGGCAGGCTGGGTCGGCCGGCCCGGTTGACCCGAGCCGCGTTCGATGGCTCGCTCGGGCCGTCGAGGCTGATGTGGACCCGGGCTCCAGCCGCGGCCAGCAGTTCCGCTTTCTCGCGCGTCAGCAGCGTCCCGTTCGTGTTCAGAATCGGCGTCAGCTCGAATCCGCCGGCTCGGAGCGTGGCGGCTTCATCGAGGACGGCTTGGAGAACGGGTTGGTTCAAGAGCGGCTCGCCGCCGTAGAGGCTAACGTGAGCCGTCGTATGGCCGCGAGCCCCGGCGGCGGCGACGAAGGCGCGCAGGCTCCCCGTAGCAACCGCTACGTCCATCATCCCGCCGTCCTTTTGCGACGCTTGGAAGTGACAATAACTGCAATACAGATTGCACTTCTCGACGCACAGCAGGCGCAGGTGCGGACTCGGAAGTGCCGAGAGGCCGGCTCCGATCACCCCACGACCCTCCGGGCGTTCAGCCCCTAACGCAACAGGTGCAGTCGTCCGACGTGGCGCCGGCCGAAGCCTTATTCAGCCACGTCGCCGTCTTCGCCGTTGTCAAGTCCATCGTGACCGCGCTCAGCGGGGTAAAGTTGGGCGTCGCCTTCAACTGAGCGACGGGTGTCAGCGGCAGCGCCGACCCCGTCGGCTGAATGACGGTTTTGACGACCAAGTTCTCCGGTACCTTGAACGTGAGCGTCAGCGTTCGTACCTCTTTTAGCGGGGCCACCGTGAGCGCGTCTGCGGTCTCTTGCACCGACACGACGATCCCCAGCGCGGCGAGCGCTCCCGCTGCGTCGATAACCTGACGACGATTGACGCGCTTCATCGATGCCCCTCCCGTCTTCGGGTTCGGGATTACTAGTCTGATGCAATGTTCGAGCCCCGCGGCGCATGCCCTCCTCGGCCGTCGCTGCGAAGCATCCCCAGCCGTCTTAACTAAGCCCGCATTCACCAGATGACATCGCGAAATCGCTGTGGGGTCGTGGCGCTTTTGCTATAATTATCAGGTAATCTGTACTGATGACACGCGGCCAGAGTGACGAACCCAGCGGGTGCAACGCAGTATGGCATTCTCAGGCCTGATTTCGACCACCGAGTGATGATTCAGTTCCGTGGCTCGGTCGTCACATCGGATGCTGGTCTGCTCGCGTATCGTGAACTCGACGATGCACTTGGATTGACTGCCGCAACCGGGGTGACTCGCTTGCCGATGCACGCACGGGGAAGAACGGCCGTCAGCCCTCGTCGGCATGCTGCGCCAATCCGTCTTCGGCAGACTTGCGCGTTATGAAGATGTAAACGATGCAGTGCGCTTACGTCACGATCCCGCCATGCGCTGGATCATCGGCGGCAAAGCGGCGAAAGGTACCGGCGCTTCGCCAAGCCAGATGGCTCGGTTCGAGACGAACTGGCTTGCAAGACCAAAGAACCTTGCAACTCTCATCGGTCTTTCCGCTCGTTGGATTGAACGGGCCGCGAAGCATCGGTCCCGCAAACGCGTTGTTCTCGATATGGATTCGAGCGTAAGCCCAGCGCATGGTGATCAAGAGAAGAGCGTGCAGCCGCAAGGTTCCTGTCCTAAACCGAAACCGTCGCGGGGCGGTCAAAATAGACCGCCCGTGGCCGGTTTGAAATAGGGCCACCGATCGGTGGGCTCGGGAGGGTGGTGGCGCGGCGCTTAACACGCGTCGCCTTCGACGAACCTGAGGAACGCCGCCTAGTTGATGACCTGATTCTGCACGGACGTGAACTGGACCATGTAAAGGGCCTCTTCCACTGCGGCGGCGTCTTGGGCGGCGCCACATGAGAATGTCGCGCCAACTGGTGCCTTCGACGCTTGGAACTTCGCACGGGCCTCCCGAAGACGTGCGCCAAGCGCCTCCACCTCGACCGCGACGCGATCGCAATCGAGGCGACGCCTCGTCTCAGAGTCGACCTGACTCATGCCGATCGATCCTTTCGTTGCTGCGCGATATGGCTCTGCCACGGATCGCCAGAAGCTTTCTCCGCACTGACAAGTTGCCGCGCCAGGCGCTTACCATTTGCTTACCGCTTTCGGGACTTTCCGGGACGCTTCGGGACACAAACTCCGAGGATTTCGTATCATTTTAGGCACGCTTTGACACCTTGAGAGCGCTGAGATATCGTCCCTGCCCCCTTCAAATCCTGTCCCCGCAACCATTGAAAGCATCGCCGAGTACGTCCATCGCCGCGCTTTCGTTGTCTTCGACGACGTGACTGTAGATCGACAGCGTCACGCGGTCTTTTGCTGCGTTCAGGGAACGGTTCGGGGAGTCCGATGATCGAGATCGCCGGCGTTCCGGGCGACGCGCCGGTTTCGACCCGTACGATCAGCCCCTCGACGCCGTGCATCGCGCAGGCAAACGAACGCGGTCGCACCTGCTTCATCTGCGCACGTGCGGCGCCGTCGCAAGGGCCTACGCTGCAATTACGATGGTAGGGGACCTTGTACGCCGTTCAACAAGACCTGCGGGAGCCCGTTCGGCGCGTCGAAGTTTCCGTTACCATGCGGATCGGCGAAGATGGCACAGCCGTAGCTGCCGTGCGGCAGCACCGGCGCTTGAATCGTGACGGTGATCGTTCCGTTGTACGAGCCGGTACTATCGAGCACGAAGTCGACGTAGTTTCCCATCGGCGGCGTGGCCGGCGCAAATTTGGCCGCCGCGGAGAGGTCGCAGACCACCGCGAGTTTCGTACCGCTGGCCATAATATGCGAGACCTGTACGGGAACGCTGATCGTATAGGTTTGTGCGAGCGCGAGGGCGGGCGCGCAAACGGCCAGCACGGCGAGCAAAGACGCGGGCAAAAAGCGTTTCATTGGAACCTCATCAGGGCTTGCGCAATATCGGCGCCCGAAGCTCGATGACCGGCGTGGGCATCATGGTGCCGGTGGCGACGAGGGCGGCCGTCGTGAACGTGATGGGCGCCGGTGCCTGCGTTACGGTACCGCTTGCCGCTAGCGGCGACGTTGTAAACGCAATCGGGGTCGGACCCGGCGCCGGGCTGGCCGGCCCGGTCGCGGCGAGGGGCGCCGTCGTAAATGACACGGGTGTTGCACCGGGCTGGGGAGCTGCGGATGCAGTGCTCCCCGATGCCAACAGCGCTCCGGTCGCGAACAGCGGGATCCCGATGAGCACGAGAGGGCGAATGTCCATGGACGGACTATCGCAGTCTGCCGTTCCGGAACCGTTCCACATACCGCCGGCGCGCGGAACGCTCCGGGAATGCCCCGGCGCTCCGCACCGAGCAGCACTAGTAATTCTGGCCGGGAGTTCGGCAGCATCGAGCCCCTCATAACGCATGCCGCCGCCCTAACGTCGAAAATGGGGTGATCGTCACCGCGCTCGCCGGATCGCACTTTTCCGGACCGTGCGAAGATTCGTGCAGGCACGGATCGGGGGTTTCGGCTAAGGTTGCTGTGCTGGAGGAGGGTTGATGAGCTACCGTGGCTGGGGTATTGCGCTAGCGGCGCTCGCCGTCGTGCTTTCCGCGTGTTCAGGGGGGACTAGTTCGATCCCGGTCGCGCTTTCTCACGGTGGCGGCACGACCTCGCCCTCCGCGACACCGAGTTCAGCGAGTGTCGCGGCCGTCGCGACGGCGCTGGCGAGCACCGAGGCGTACTATCAGACCCTTCCCGGAACCGACCCGATGTCGGACGTCGCGAACGTCGCCGCGCACATGGTCAGCTCGGGCGCCTTCGCATCGGCGACGGCGGGGCCGGGCGCCATTTCGGCCACGTTCAGCGACGGAACGCCTGTCATCGTTTTCACGGATCGCGTCGCCGACCTGCTGGCGCCGAGCGACATCCGCCGGCGTACTGGGATCGTTGTCGGTCCGGCGCCCGGCACCAGCCTCGGGCCGGCGACGCAGCATGAGGTCCTGTTCCTGGTCAACGAGCTGGACTCGGCGGCATTCACGCCGGCGAACCAGCAACAGTTCGGTCAGGCCTTCAGCAACCTCGGCTTTCAAGGTTCCGGGACGCAAATCGACGTCGCGGCCGTCACGCTCGAAAACATCGTCGCCCTCGGCAGCACGCACCCGCTCGACTTTCTCGACATCGCGACGCACGGAGCCGTCGTCACGCTACAACCGGGTGGCCCGCAATTCTACATCAACATCTCGAACACGCCCGTCACCGACGCCTCGCGAATGCAGTACGCGAGCGACCTTGCCGCCGGACGCCTGACCTACGCCTTCGTGCTTCAAAAAGGTAAGACCGTAGCCACTTTTACGACCTTCGCATTCACTCCGGCATTTCTGATCGAACATGCTACGTTCAATCCCGGCGCGATCGTCGACAACGAGTCGTGCTTCGGGCAGAGTCCGCTGATCGCGACGTCGGTCGAGACGGCATTCCAACTGGCCGGAGCCGGGCAGTATCTCGGCTGGACGAAACCCGTGGCCGGACCCTCGGCCGATCAAACGGACGCGTTTATTTTCGACCGGATGCTCGGCGAGCAGAGCCCGTCGCAGACCGGCATGGATCAGTTTGTCGCGCAACGCACGCCGCCGCAGCGGCCGTTTGGGCTGCCGTTCGTCGAAGCCGTCATGCAGACCGAGGATCGCAGTGACGGGATCGGCGTCGGAACGGAGACCTACGCCCAGGACGCGTACGCGACCAATTACGTCTATCCGCCGTCTTCGGATGGCGTCTACTCGCGCTTTATCGTTTCTGATTTCGGCTCGGCGAGCATCCCGAATCTGCCGATCGAATACGGCCTTCCCTCGATTCGGTTCGTCGATGTCGACGAGCTGCCGCAAGCCTTCATGGGCATCCACGGAACCTTTCCGAGCGGGCAGGGCAGCGTGACGATCACGAATGCGTCGGGAACGTACCCGGCCCCGGTTTCGACGTGGGAACCCGAAGAAGTGCTCGTGCAGATTCCGAACGAGGGCGCGGGCGCTTCGGGGCTCGTAACCGTGTACACGGGGCTTAACGCCACCGGCGTCGCGAGCAACGCCGTGCCGCTCACGCAATGGAGCGGGACCGCGACTTTCACCGACAACGAGTCGATCTCGGACCTCGACGGCGCCGTCGGCTCGGGGAGCGGGTCGCTCGCCGCGTCATTCGCGTTCCATTTCCGCGCCGATGTCCAGCCCGCGGTCGTCGACGTCGACACGACGCCTGCGCCCGAAAACTTTTCCTTCACCGATTTCGAGGGCGATTCCACTGGTTCGGTGACGAGCGTGTCGGGCAGCTTCACACCGGGCTCGCAGGCACTACTCCCCCCCGGCACGACGGCGACGTTCTCACTCGGAACCACCGGGCCGATCACCCCGTTTTCGACCGCGTCACCGCCGAGTAGTTTCGACTCACTCCCCGAACCGGCAGCCAGTGCGCCCGCTTCGTGCAACGATGCGACGCCCGGGCCGCGTCCCGGCCCGAACAACGTGTCGTGCCGGCAATTCACCTACATCGCCTACCACGCAATCGTGTGCACGGACAACGACGGAGCGCACCTCTGCCTGCCGCCACCGCTCGGTAACAACGGGTTCATTCTCGGCGAGTTTGCGCCGGGCTTCTTGACGTTTACGCTCGACCCGTCGACGAACAACGTGGCCGTGACCGTGCCCACGATCCCGTCGTTCCCAGGCGGCGGTTTCTACACGAGCAACGGCCACGACGGCGACAGCACGGTAACCGCCACGCTCAGCCTCACGATCAACGCGCCGGTGGATGCTCCGGGAACAACGACGATGATGCTCAGACGCAGACGCTAGCCTTCGGGCGTGCGCGGTGCGGTCTGAGGGGGCGATTTACGCCACGGCCAACTGTGAGGGTTGGGCAGCGCGCGGGCGGACCGCCAGGTCTCAATGAGGTATTTGTCAGTCATGATCGGTGCAATGCTTATTTTGGCGCTCGCTGTTTCGAACCCGGGTCCATCTCCGGCGGTAGCACAACGTGCCGGCGCACAGGTCGCTGCGGTCGACCCCGTCAAAGCGAAGATCATTGCCGATTACAAGTTGCGGCGACCCAGCCTCGATCTACTCAGCAACCACGCAAACGCACGGCTCGTGCGTATTGAGGCCGCGATGTCACCGGCCATGCTCGCGAAATTCAAAGTCATCGTCCTGAACCTCTACAATTCGCAAACCACACCCGATCCCAATGCGAATCCCCCGCTAACGTATCCCGGAACCGGCGGCGGCGGCACTTTTAGCTTCCCCGTTCCGAGTGCCACTGGCGGTTATGACACCGTCAACACCGTTTTATACACAACGCCGGATCAAACGGCGGTGATCACATATGCCGCGCTCGCAGCAATGCAACAGTACCTTCAGGGGGTACTCGATTCGGAGAACGAGATGAGCGAAATGACGTCGATGGACCTGCAGATGACTATGGATCGCCGTGATAAGTGTCTGGCCGCCTTAGCGAACTACGAGAAGCGGATTGCATCGATTCCAGAATCGGTCGTAAGCGGCCTAAAATAACCGAGGCGCGTCTACGCTTGGAAAATTACAACCGCCGCTCCGGCAAGGGCGACGTACCGCAGAATCATCGATCGGTCACGGTGACTACCGCGCGAGCGGGTCGGCTGTCGCTGTCGAATCTGACATTACCCGCTTGCGTTGTTGCTGTTATCGTGTACCTTCCGGGCCGCGCGATCTCGAAGCCCCAGTGGTCGATGTCCCACCATTCAATTCCCTCGAAGGAAAAGAACCACGTTTTGCCCGGTCCTACGACCGGTACTGCAATACGGGTGATGGTCCGTAGCAAAGGACGGTTATCTACCGGTTTCGTAGCTTCTATTGGTCCGTACTTCGCCAACGTGATATGTACTGTCACCCCTCCCCACGGCGTGCACCTGCACACACTGAGTGGTAAAGTACTGTCGTTTCGAATTCCGACGCGAACGAGCAGCGGTGAACCGAAGTGAATGCGCCTCGATTGCGTTTCCAAAACAGCCCGTACGGTGCTCGACCACGGTTTTTTAGCTTCTGATGGGTCCACGTACCCGTAGGGCGCGGGCGTTGGCATTGGAGTGGCCGTCGGTACCGGGGTCGGCGTCGGTGCGAGTGTAGGCGTCGGTAGCGGCGTTGGACTTGGCGATGGCGAGGATTGCAACCGCGGTTGCGGTGGCGGTGAAGCTATCGGTGGCGGCGACGGAAAAGGGACCTCAGCGACGGAACTCGCGGGGCCAAGCAGCAATGCCAGGACCACGGGGACCAGCGCGATCTGCGCCATGGTCGGTTTTATGCGAACGTCCTCCGAAAAACACTTCGACCAGGCCGAGCTTCGTCGTCGTAACCCATCACTGCCCGCACCACGTTATCCGTTAAAGCGTCGCTTCGCTTTCTTTTCACAGCGTTGATTGCATGCATTCACCAGATTGCCTTATCTGGCGCTGCTGCAAAATACTCGGTAAGTTCGCTCAATGCGCGCTCGGTTGACGCGAGAAAGCGCCCGTGGTTCCAGAGGATCGACCATTCGAGTTCGAGCGGGAATCCGGCGATATCGAGAATTATCACCTCGCCGCGCTCACGAGCGATTTCAGCCGTCGCGCGATCGGCATCTGCTATCCCGAGACCGCTTGCCGCAGCCGCGAACCGTGCGCCGGGATGACTGAGTTCTAAGCCGATGTTCAATCGCACGCCGAGCTCCTCGGCTTTCCGTTCCAACAGCACCCGCGATGAGGCGGGCCGCTTCGGCAAAATGAATTGCTCGGATTCCAGCGCCGCCATTGGAACGTTCTGCTTGCCGGCAAGCCGATGATCCGCCGCTGCAACAAGGACGAGTTCGCGTCGGATCCCCAACGGCTTTAAGCCGATTCGCGGCTCTTCGATCGGTCCCCGCCAGATGCAAAGGTCCAAGCGGCCGGTCAACAACTGTTGGTGGAGGATGTACTCGCCCGCGACTAAGACGCGGACATCGAGGTCTTTGGCGTGTTCTCTGAAACGTGCGACCAGCGCGGGCAGAAGGCGTTCGCTAAATCGTATGCCGCATCCGAGATTGACGATGGCGCGTTTGGAGCCGGTCTGATCGAGAGCTCGACGCGCGCCGACCTCCAGCGTGGTCAGCGCTTCGCGTGACGTCTCGGCGAGAAACTCCCCGGCGCTCGTCAGCCGCAGTCCGCGGCGGCCCCGGGACCGATCGAACAACCGCGTACCGATGCTTCGTTCAAGTTGCGCGATATGAGCCGACACCGTCGACGGTGCGAGATCGAGCTCCCGAGCAGCCTGACTGAGGCTTAGCGCATCCGCCATCACGATAAAAACGCGAAGCTGGTGCACGGTCAGGGAGGCAATGGGATCGGCGTCCATGACCTCGAATACTCGCACAAGTTTGCCACGGACCTCTCGAATATTCGGCAAAAGGCGAATTTTCTAGTTCGTTCGGGGCTTCTTAACAACACGCCCGATTTGGATTACGCTCGGGAACGGAGGCTTATCATGTTGACACCTCAGCAGAACGAACGCTTGACGCGCGTCGGACCCGGTACTCCCGGCGGCGAACTCATGCGCAGGTATTGGCACCCGATCTTGCCCGAGATCAAGTTGGAGAGCAATCCTGTCCAAAAGGTCAGGATCCTGGGTGAAGATCTCATCCTGTATCGCGATCGCGAAGGCCGTTTGGGCTTGGTCGCGCGCCGCTGTCCGCACCGTTCGTTCGATATGCAGTTCGGCATCCCCGAGAACGAGGGGCTACGCTGTCCCTACCATGGCTGGATGTTCGACGGTAGCGGGAAGTGCGTGCAGCAACCCTTAGAGCCGCTCGCGAAGGGCTTCAAAGATAAGGTCACGATCGGTGCGTATCCCGTTCAAGCGCTTGGCGGCCTGATCTGGGCGTATCTCGGACCAGCCCCGGCGCCGATTCTTCCGCGTTGGAGCCCGTTCGTCGAACCTGGTGGAATCCGGCAAATCGTCGGCAGCATGCTGAATTGCAATTGGCTGCAGGTTGCCGAGAATCGTGCGGACCTCGGACACGCGCTCTATTTGCATGCGCGATTATACCAGTACGTCCTCGAGCGTAAGGGACTTCCGCCGAAGGCGTCTGAGCAGTGGGACAAGCATCAGGCGGCACTCAAGCGCGGCGCGCACGCCGTCTACCGTGCGATTCCGAACGAATGGGGCTTCGCGAAAGAACAGGGCGAGTCGGACAGCGATGAGGCGTGGCTCGTCAATCCGATGGTCTTCCCGTGTACGGTCCTCGAAGGCCCGGTATCTCCCGACACGATTCGCCGCCGCGTTTCGGTCGCGGTGCCGATCGATGATACGACAACCTGGCACATCGATTGCGAACACCTGGCGTTTCCAGCGGAAGCCGGAACGCCGACGCAAACCAGCGTTCCCTACACCGAAGTCCCAATGAAAGACGAGCAAGGCGAATTCATTTTGGACTACGTTCGTGCTCAGGATCTTGTCGCATGGTGGTCGCAGGGCGAAATTGTCGACCGTAGCGTGGAACATCTCGGCTCAACCGACAATCTCGTCATTGAATTTCGTAAGCTTCTCGACGAGCAAATCGACGTCGTCAAAAACGGCGGCGATCCGATCGCAATCTTCCGCGACGAAGTGAGTGCAGAACGGCCGGACCTGCGCATTCCCGAGATGTACAAACCAAGCGTTCCCAACGAATCGCTCGTCTCGCGATTGGGCTATGGCCCCTGGATGCGCGATTACCGCGAGGTTCTCGAAGCCGGACTCACCCGCTGGCATCCCGACAAAGCGTTGGTCGCCGAGCTTATGGAACGCACGGCGCTACTCGAACCCGTTGCGAACTAGGGTTCGCTGCGCCGCGGTCGCCGGTTTGCTGCTGGCGCTCGCGTTCGCGGCACCGGCAGCACAATCGGCCGCCCCATATCAGATCAACGTTTTACTTCCGTTGACGGGAAGCGGGGCATTCCTCGGCAAGGATGAGCAGACGTCGCTGACATTTGTCGAGAGTACGGTCAATCGCGCGGGCGGCGTTCGAGGCCGCTCGATCCATTTTTTGATCCAAGACGATCAATCGAGCCCGCAGCTTGCCGTTCAACTCGCTTCGGCCCTCATCGACAGAGGCGTCCCATTCTTCATGGGGCCATCACTGGCGGCGCAATGTAACGCCATCGCGCCACTGACGGTACGCGGCACGCTCGAATATTGTTTGTCTCCAACATCGCATCCGGCGGATGGCAGCATGGTTTTTGCAGCAGGCAGCGCCGGTACCGCCTATCTTCTCGCAGCGACGAGATATATGCGGGAGCGCGGTTGGCATAAGCTGGCCGTGCTGGCGACAAACGACGCGTCAGGTCAGGATGCCGAACAAGGCCTGGATGCCGCAATAGCCCTACCCGAAAACAAGGGCATTTTTACCGTCGTCGATCGCGAGCACTTCAATCCCACCGATATCGGCGTAAGCGCACAGCTATCGCGGATCAAAGCTTCGGGTGCTCAAGTGGCGTTGCTCTACGCATCGGGAACGCCGTTTAGCACGGTGATGCTCGGGACCAACCAAGTCGGGCTCGATCTGCCGATTTTGACGACGTCGTCAAATCTGAACTACGCACAACTCGACACCTACCGCGCCACGATGACGCCGAAGCTGTATATGATCGTGCCGCCGTGGGCCGCGGCAACGCAGTTAAAGGCGCGCGTGGCCCAACGTTACCTGCAAGTCTTCGATGGAATCCACGTGCGTCCGGGTGTCGGCAACGCGCTGCCGTGGGATTCGAGTCAACAGTTGCTCGACGGGCTGCGTTTGCTCGGTCTCGACGCCACCGGACCGCAGCTCCGCGCATATCTTGCCGATCTGCACGGCTGGACCGGAATCAACGGCACGTATGATTTTCGGCGCTACCCGCAACGCGGCATCGGCGTCGATAGCTTGTACCTCGTCCATTGGGACCCGAAGCAAAGTCAATTCAATCTCGTAAGCAAAGGCGGCGGGGCACCGCTCTAGACGTCGCTTGTAATGGTCAGGCCTGTGGTTTACAATGGGCCTGAAGTTCGCACCCTGGAGGACGTCGTGAGCGTTGAATTGCGCCGCATCGACCCCGTGACGGTTGAAGTGTTGCGCAATGCTTTGCCGGCGATTGCGGACGAAATGTCCGTTGATCTGCAGCGGACCGCATACAACATGATGATCTACGAGGTTCGCGACTACTGCTGCGGTATTTTGGATCCGCAGGGGCGGCTGGTCGCTCAAAACATCGGCGGCGTTTCGCATTTCGTCGCGGATCTCGGCGTGGTCGTCAAGGATGGCATCCGCCGGTACGGGCTCGACGGCTTTGCGCCCGGCGACGTGATCATCACAAACCACCAGCGCGTCGCCGGTCAGCACCTCAACAATATCTGCATCTACACGCCGTTCTTTCACGACGGCGAGCTGTGTGCGTTTCCGATCGTGCGCGCTCATTGGGTCGATGTCGGTGGTCAGAGTACCGGCTTTGGTGCCGGCGACCAGGTTCCCGACCCGTGGGCCGAAGGCTTACAGCTCGATCAGATCAAGATCTACGAAGGCGGCGTACCCAACGAAACGCTGCTGCGGCTCCTCTGCGATAATATCCGCTTCCCGGAATCGTCGATGGGCGATATGCGCGGGCAAATCGCGGCGTGCACGCTCGCCCAGCGGCACCTCTCGGACCTGTATCGACGCTACGGCACCGAAACGATTCAGGAGGCCACGGAAGAGATCTTCGACCAAACGGAACGGCGCTGCCGACTCGCCGTTGACGAGCTACCGGATGGTACGTATGAAGCTGACTCCGTCTACGATAACGATGGCGTCGAACTCGATAAGCCCGTGGAGGTGAAGGTACGGGTCATGGTGAGCGGCAGCGACATGACGATCGATCTTACGGGATGTTCGCTCGAACGCAAGGGTGGAATCAACGCGCGAACGCTCGCCGCGCCGTACATCGCATACAAGGCCTTCACCCAGCCGCTCGATCCGGTCAACGAAGGATCGTTCCGTGCGCTCACCGTCGACATCCAGGAAGGGAACTTCATGATGGCGCGCTTCCCGGCGCCGATGTCGGGTTGGAGTCGCGTCCTCTCCACCGTGGTCGACACGATCGTGAAAGCGCTCTCACGCGCCGTTCCGCACCGGGCACCCGCCGCGCACTTCGGCCTGGTCGGGCATTCGTTATCGTTTTTCGGACGTGACAGCGTCAGCGGTCGCCGCTTTTTGATGCAGACCGCTGAAGGCGGCGGCTGGGGCGCTCGGCCGGGCGTCGACGGCGAGTCGGCTTCGGTGTCCGTCTGTCAAGGTGACGTCCGCAATTCACCGATTGAGACGATCGAACTCAAGGCTCCCGTGCGCGTTGAGTCGCGGGCGCTGCGGCCCGATTCCGGTGGCGCGGGCGAGTTTCGCGGTGGCCTGGGAATGGATATTCGCATGCGCAATCTCGTCGAGGGCGCATGGACGCTGAGCAATCGCGGCCGGCGCCGCCAGCCGCCCTGGGGACTCTTCGGCGGCGGCGACGGCGCCACGGCCGAATCATTCGCGCAAGAAACCGGCGCGCCGGAAATGCGGCGCGAGGATCCGGCCCGCAAAGTTATGCCGGCGGGATCGCTTGTGATCTTGCGCAGCGCCGGCGGCGGAGGATGGGGTGACCCCTTCGCACGCGATTCTGCCCGGGTCCGCGCGGACGTCTTGGAGGGGCACGTTTCGATCGCAGCGGCTGCGCACGATTACGGCGTCGTCATCGACCCGACAACATTTGCCGTCGACGAGGCGGCAACGCGAACGCTGCGTCCCCGCGACGCTCTTGCTGCGAAGGAAAAGTAGACTCATGCAAACGCTGATTCCCTCCGCTCACCTCGAACTCGATCAAAAGATAGCACGCGTCCAGGCGGTGCTTCGCGCATCCGGCATCGGAACGCTGGCGGTGTATTATGGTGGTCAGCACAACGCGTCGCGACTCGACCCCGTGTTCTGGCTGACAGACTTTCGCGTTCTGGGTCCGGCCATGGTGTTGATCCCCGCATCGGGGCAGGCGCAACTCCTCGTGACGCAAACCTGGGACGCCGAGCGTGCGCGGGAAACCGGAACGAGCGCAACGGTCTTCGCATCGCACAAGCACGAGCTCATCAGCGACGCAGTGCGAAACCTGCTCGAGCTGCCGCAACCGCTCGCGCTCAGCGGCCGCGCGGCGATGCCGATTGCGGTGTACGAAGAACTCCAAAGCCGTCTGGCCCTAGATCCGCTCGCGGGCGATGACATCATCCCGCCACTGGCGGCAACGCGCATGCCTTCCGAACTTGCCCGCGTGGAACGCGCCGGCCAGATCGCCGACGAAGGCTTCCGCGCAGTGTGCGAGCTCGCGCAGGTGGGCATGCGGGAGTACGAACTCGCGGCGGAAGTCGATGCGACGATGATCGCCGCGGGCGCCGAGGACAATTTTGGATTGATCGGCGCCGGCGCGAGCAACGTGACGATTCGCCCCCCGACGGACCGTCGTCTCGAGCGCGGCGACGTCGTCATGTGCGAGATAACGCCGTGCTACCGAGGCTATCTGGCGCAACTTTGCCGGACCTTCGTGCTGGGCACACCGACGGCCGACCAGCTGCGCGTCTACGAGCTTTTGATGGCTGCCGAACGCGCAGGGCTGGCTGCCGCGTTACCGGGTAATCCGACGGCTGCAATCGCGAAAGACATCAATGCCGTCATTTCCAAAGCGGGCTACGAAGAATACTGCAAACCACCGTACATGCGCTCTCGCGGCCACGGCTTAGGAACCGGTGGCGTCGCCCCGCTGGACATCAACGAGAGCTCGAAGCACGTACTCGAGCGCAACATGACGATGGTGATCCATCCCAATCAATTCGTGCCGGAGACCGGATACATGATGTGCGGCGACATGGTCGTTATCGAAGACGGGGGCCCGCGTTTGCTCACGCAGACGCCGCTACGTCTGTTCTGGGCGGAGCAGGGGTAATGGAAACGCTCCACAGCGTACTCAAGCACGGAGCAATGTATTCGGATTGGGACGCGTTCCCGCAGTCGTTGTTCGTCGAACGGCTGGCTGCAACGAGGCGCGCGATTCGGGATGCCGGCGATGATGCGTGGATCGTCTACGGAGACGCGCAGAACTATGGCGAATTTGCGTACCTCACGCATTTTCTGCCGCGTCTTCGCAGTTCGCTGGTCCTCATCACTCCCGACGGTGCGCCGATACTGCTCACGTGCGTCGGCTCGCGCGACATTCCGGCGATGCAGGTCCTCACGTGGATTACGGATATTCGGCCGTATTGGCGCCTGCCGGAAGAAATGGCGCAAATCCTCGCTGATGCCGGCCTCACGAACGCGCGCATCGGGCTGGTGGGCGTTCGGGACTCGATGCCGATCGGAGACTGGGATGCGATCCGGCGCAACGTCGCCGGCGTGCATTGGACCTTCCGCGACGCTGAATTTGGTGAGGTCCGCACGCCCGATGCAGCCACGGCTCGCGCGATCCGGCACGCAGCATCGGTGGTCGATGCGGGATTGCGTGCGGCAACGACGTTCTTTCGCGAACGCCCGACGTTCCGCGCGGCATCGGCCGAGGTCGAACGCGTCGTTCGCCGGCTCGCGGCGGAGGATGTCCGCATTCTGGTCGGCGGTGCGCCGCAGTCCGGCTATCAGCTGCGGCCGCCCGACGACGCGCCTATTCTTGCCGAGCACGCCGTGCCCATCGTTCTTGCATGCGAGGTACAGCGATGCTGGGCTGAGGGTGCGATAACCATCCCGGGAAATGCGCATCGCCCGCAGGAGAGGATGCTCGCGGAAACTGCCGAGCGAGTCCTTTCCGCAATGGTCGCAACCGTCGCGCCGAAGACGCGCGCCGCGAGCGTGTGGGATGCAGCAATGCGATCGCTTGACGATCCGAGTCTGCGCGCCTGCGCGGCGACGTACGGCATGGGTCACGGCATCGGGCTTGATGCGAACGAGGAGCCGGAGATCCTCGCGGACGGTGCCGGTTCGTTTGCGTCGTGTGCCGGCGTCGCACTCCACGTCGTCCTCCAGCATGACCGGGATTCGGCCGCCGCCGGCACAACGCTCGTTCGCTCTGGAGAACGTTTCACGAGATGAGCGGCCGCGCGCGTTTCATCGCGGGTGGCCTCGCCGCAGCCGGCGCCACAATTCTGGCATCGCGCGGCGCAGAGGCCGCAGGAAAGCCGGAAAAGCCGAACATCCGGTTTGGGATCGCCGTGGAAGCGTCGTTTTATCTCCCGGTCTATATTGCTCAAGCGAGAACCTGGGCGGCCGAGGGGCTGAACGTCGAGTTGTTCGCCTTTAACGGCGACGCGCAAGTATCGCAAGCGATTGCGGGCGACAGCATCGACGTCATGGTCGCGTCGACCGCGGGCTTGATCACGATGATCGCCGCGGAGCAACCCATCAGCGCCTTCTATGCCGGTCTCGATTTTGCCGGATTCACGTTGCTCGCTCGGCCGGCGATCAAGCACTGGAGCGACCTCAAAGGCAAATCCTTCGGAATCGCAACGTACGGTTCGCTCAACGACAGCTTGGCGCGCTACGTGCTCGCGCGCCACGGCCTTACGCCGGAACGTGACGTAAACATGATTCAAGCCGGAAGTTCGGCCAATTGCTATCAGGGACTCATGGGCGGACGCCTGGACGCGACGATTCTTTCTTCACCATACACGTGGAACGCCCAGGCCGGCGGAATGACCACACTCGGCACACAGGCAGCAGAGGTCACTCCCTTGTGGCCGGCTCAATGCTTCTCAGCAAAGAAATCGTTCATTAGCGAGAATCCGAATACGATCGTCGCGATTTTGCGCGCACACGTTGGCGCTTTGCGGATCGCGCACTCCGAAAAACCGGTCGCGGTGAAGGCCTTGGCCGATCGGCTCAAACTCACTGAAGCTGACGCCGCGCGATCGATCGATGAAAATCTCAAGTGGTATGACGAGCGCGGCAGATTACCGCAAGATCGTTATATGAAGGTTTTCTGGACCATTGAAACCGACGCGGGGCTGGTCAAATCGCCGCTGATGACTTCGCGTTACCTCGATACCAAGTACATCGATACGTTCGATGCTTGGGCGCCGCGCGGCTAGACGGCCACGGCCTCGCGCAGATTCAGAATTCGGCGCGCATTGCTGCTGAAGACTTTCTCCTGATCGGCCGGCGCCACGCCAACCTGATCGAGAAGACGTAATGCCTCCGCAGGACTCCAACACGGATAGTCGGTGCCGTACATGACGTTGTCGACGCCGAAGAAATCGAGCGCGAACTTGAGTCCTAACGCGTGCGGGGAGACGGTGTCGGTGTACATCCGCTTGAGATATACGCTCGGCAACTCGGCGAGCTTTGCTTGCTTGCCGTTCTTATCCAGCCGGCCCGCCTGATAGGGCAGCGCACCACCGGTATGCGACATCACGATTTTCAATTTCGGGTGCCGTTCCATAATACCGGAGAAAATAAGCCGGGCGGCCGCGACGCTTACTTCGATGACGCGCCCGAGACTGAGGTACAACGCTCCGCCGTAGTCCTCTTCGAGCATTTCTTGAAACACCGCATCGGTCGGGTGAAGGAAAAGCGGCACGTCGAGCTCTTCGACGCGATCGTAGAACGGTTCGAGTCTCTCCGCATCGATGCGCGGATCGCTACCCACGCTGCCGGGTAGATTGACGCCGACCAAACCCAGTTTGAGGATGGCATGGTTCATAACATCGATGGCCGTTGCCGTATCAACGAGCGGCACCGCTGCGGTACCCCAGAAGCGGCCCGGACATTTGCGCTGCGCTGCCGCCATTTGCTCGTTCCAAATGGTTGCGCCCTCGCGACCTTCCTCAGTCGGAAGCTCGGAGTAGTGCACGGAAAACGGTCCCATGGAACTGACGACGTCGATGGTATCGCGTCCCAGCGCATCCATATGCTCGAACTGCTTATCGAGATCGTACCATTCAGCCCACGGGCGCATGGTGCAGTTGCCCGGCTTCCGCATGTACCTGTAGCCGCCTTTGCCGTCGGCTTCGGCCCGCGGATACCCGGTGCGTTTGCACAGCTCGTCAAAGACCGCGCGCGGCAGCCAGTGGAAATGGGAGTCAACGATGCGCATTCCAGGTTCCTCCGCCAAGGCCGGACCTACTCAAAGGCAGCCTTAAGAATAGTCGGTGAAGGAACGATCGGAATCCTGCGAGACCGGCGTTTTCCGGACCCACGGCGCCGTTAGAAGCTGCCCTCGACATACGGCGAGAACGTTGTTCCCGATTTTGCATTGTAGAGGTTGGTTGTGGTGACCCCATTGACCGAGGCTGGGCCGGCAAGCTGCGTGCCGTCCGCCTGGGCGTAGAGCGAGAGAGTGCAAAAGTAGCCGTTGATCTTACTTGGCGGCGTGGTGGTCCGCGTAAGCGTTATCGAAATGTTACCATCCCATGCGCCATTGACCGGCGTTCCGGCGAGGGGCATCGATGATTCCGGGCCAGGCCCGTAAACGCCGTGCGTCCCGCCGACATATCGAAACGAACACTGAATCATGAATTGTGTCACGTCTCTCGGGAGCTCTTTGAGATGCACCGGTACGGTTAGCTTGACGATGTCGTTCAACGGACCGGAATCCGCCGCAGATGCGATTGCGGTGGAAGCACTCATCGCAATGATTCCGATGATGCCGATGGCAAAAAGCGAACGCGAAAACATTAGGAACCTCGATTCCCGGTCATGAGTATTGACGGCACCGTTATTGCCGTTGGGAAATGGCCTTCCATGACGTGCGGAGATGGTGTCGGCGCCGGAACGTATCCGCGTCCGGTCATCACGAGACCGCCCGTCGTCACATTCGCGGGAAAGTGCCCTTCCATGACGTGCGGAGATGGCGTCGGCGCGGGAACGTATCCGCGTCCGGTCATCTGGATCGGCGGCGTTTGCACTTGCGTAGGAAAGTGGGCCGCCGGCGCGGCGAACGCGGCTTGCGAACCGATCAGCACGATCGCAAAAACCATCGCAAACCGCACCACGAGGCGTGCACTTTTCACAACGTCAATGCACGGCAATGGTGATCTGTTGCATGTTGAGAAACGCGTTGCTTGAGCTGAGACCTGTGTTGCTTCCGGCGATCGTCGCAATCGGAGCTTCGTTTAACGTACCGCTGGGATTTGGTCCGTACACGGTGATGCTGCTGTTTGCGTTTGCAACGTAGATCTTACCGCTTGCATCGAGGGCAACAGCGGTTGGAGCGACGAGCCCCGTACTGCTTCCGCTGATCGTCGCCAGCGGGGCTTCGTTGAGCGTTCCGCTCGGGTTTGCCGCATAGACAGTGATGCTGCTGGTGGTCGCGGCCACGGCCAAGTTGGCGACGTAGATCTTTCCGGTCGAATCAAGGGCAATGCCATAGGGGAAGTTTAACCCCGTGCTGCTCCCGGTGATCGTCGAGATTACCGTAGGTGCCGCACCGCTCGGATTCGCAGCGTAGACAACGACTTCGGTGGGCACGCCGGCCGCGGGGACGGGAATTGCGCCGTAGATATTCCCCGCCGCGTCGAGGGCGATACCGGAAAGACTGACCCCCACCAAGTCGAAGGACGCGAGCGGTGCTGCGCTCGTTCCACTCGGATTCGCGGCAAAAACCTCGAGGCCACCTCCGCCGATGCCGACGTCAGAGTTGGCGACGTAGATCTTTCCGCCGGCGTCGACGGCAACCCCGGCCGGGAAGCCGAGCGCAGACAATCCCATAGCGGCCGGCACGATTGTAAGTGTCGCGAGCGGCGCTTCGTTGAGCGTCCCGCTGGGATTCGCCGCGTACACGGTGACCGTGCCGCCTGGGGAGAGGATGCCCGCTGCCTCTCCCGGTGCGTTCGGGAAGTCGTTCGCGACGTAGATCCGTCCGCTGGCGTCGAGGGCGATGCCTTGCGGTTCCAAGAGCCCGGTGTTGCTGCCGGTGATCGTCGCAAGAGGTGTTTCGTTGAGCGTTCCGCTTGGGTTTGGGGCGTAGACGAAGATGCTGTTGTTGGCGGCGTCAGCAACGTAGATTTGCCCGGCAGGCGGCACGCCTGACGACGCAGTTGGCGTGGAAGATGGCGACGGCGACGGCGTTGCGCTTGCCACTGGCCGCGGGACCGTCGTTGCGGTGCCCCCCGAGCCGCTACACTGGGCCAGGCCGACGCTGAGCACGGCTAGCGCGGCGAGGCCGACCACGGGAAGCTTCGCGACTGGCCACCGCAGAATGTGTGGTCCCACATCGTTGGCTGGCATCGTCATCTCCCTTCGGCATCGAGCGTCGTCGCAATGTAAAAACACCGCCAAATCTTACAAGCGACGGGTCGCCGATTTTCGCTTTAAAAGCGCCAATTCCTCGACCGAAGTCCGCGCGCGCATCACAATCGAGTGGCCGCCCTTAGGGAATGATTGGTCTTCATTAGTCCGAGTGCATTGGTGTCGCTCGTGCTATGTCTTTCTTCGAGCACAATGCGTAACGGTGGACCAAGTCGGCCGCGCCGGCTTTCGTGGCGAACTGCGCGGCAATGTGATTCACCGAAATGGTGTCGCTGGGTCTATGGTCGTCGAATGTGTGGCCGGCGGTGAAACGAAACGCGGCGATGGCCTTCTGCAGCTCCGACCACGTGCCCGCCGCCTCGCCTTTCAGCGTTACGGCGACGAGCGTCTCGTAGCCGTTCCTGCCAAACACCAGGGCGTCACCTTCAAAGTAATTGGGAAGTTTATCGTTCCGCAAGTGCAGCATATAGGTGATCGTCGCATGCGGACGGTCGAACTGCGGCGACCGTGCGAAATCGATGACCTCATCCCAACCTCGTTCATCGTAGTAACGACGGATGGAATTGACGACTTCGTCGGGCTTAACGCACGTCCAATCGTCGGCGACCGCATAACCGCAATTGCAGAACTGAAATTCGATCGTGCCGAACCGCGTGAAGCGAAGTTCCGCTTCTGCCGTTCGGTCGAAGTTACCGCCGCCGACAAGGTACTGGAACATGCCCACGTCCGCATCCGTTAGCAACCTGGCGTGAGCCGGGACAGTGATAATCGCACCTGAGCGCGGTAACGTCACGTCGCCCGTGAGCCAGTGTAGTCCGGAGATCCCTGGGATATCTTCGAGTGGTTGTGCGAGCGATGTATTTGGCAGCGCACACGCGGCGAGTACTGCCACTGCGGCGAGGACTACCTTCAGCCGAAACGTCATTGTGCGATCGCTCCTCGTTTGACGAGATGAAGGCAATTGTCAGTCCAGGCGTGGTCCAGTCTGACGTTCCACAAATGCGCAGAGTCACTTCTTCCCACGGCGCACAAACGCAGATTTTGAGTCGCGAAGCACCGCCGTTTCGGATTCCCACACGAACAACGATCGGCGAACCGAGGCGAATGCGCCTCGACTGCGTTTCCAGAACTGCCCCCTCGATGCTCGAAAACGGCTCTTGTGACTGCTCAACGGTGGGAACGGTACCATGTCCAAACGGCGTGGAAGTAGGTGCTGCGGTCGGGTCAGCGTTAACGCCTTCAGCAGCGTTAACGCCGGGTGGCTCCGGGGCGATCACCTTGACCATATCATTACGCGAGCGACAGGTTGCTTGCAGCAGCGAACGGAATATATCGCCGAATAGCCTAGTGAGAGGACTGCAATGGCTCGGATGCTCGTCGCGCTATGTGGGATCATGGCGTTTCTATTGACCGGCTGCGAAGGATCGCAGACGGGGAAATCGATCTTCGGAACGCCGTCGAACAACGTCGTCTCGCTCATTAAGCTGACGTTTCCGACGGCGCCGAACCGGGCTCAGGGGCCGCAGTATATCGCGCTGGAAGTCGACGCGTACGACCAGTGGAACAACCTCATCACGGTGGGCTACAACAACAGCATCACGCTCTCGTCGACCGGCAACGCGTGTGAGATCGGCTTCAGCTTCTATCAGAATTTGGCCAGCGGTGCGTCAACGCCGCCGCCCGCGTTCGTCTCGCTGACCTACAACACGCCGCAGGAGATCGGCGTCTTCTTCAATCCGAGCTGCGGCCCGGATC
>Ga0182015_10001227_pt1 | contig 34678 bp, 31 predicted proteins | sample 712P3MmetaG_FD_120478 | JGI IMG/M metagenome (GOLD analysis project Ga0182015, IMG submission 120478) | Permafrost microbial communities from Stordalen Mire, Sweden - 712P3M metaG | ecosystem: Environmental > Terrestrial > Soil > Wetlands > Permafrost | place: Sweden: Stordalen | collected...
CATAGCCGTCGTCGACGAGCCACAGCGCATCGTTCCGGGCGAGATCCTCGCCGTCGAATTCCGGCCCGATGCCGAAGGCGCGACAGAGATTGCCCGGTCCGCGCGCCAGATCGCGGTCGCGCAGCGGACGGCCGCGCAGCGCGCGCATCACCTCGAGCCCAAGCAGCGGCTCGCAGGCGCGCAGCAGCGCAGCCGCTCCGACGCCGTTGTTCTCCGAGCTGACGTTGAGGCACCAATTCGCGCCGTAGATGAAGTAGACGTACGCGTGGAGCGGCGGTCCGAACATCGCCCGATTGCGCACCGTCGCGCCGCGAAAGGCGTGGGAGGCGGGATCGCCCGGAAGGTAGGCCTCGGTCTCGACGATCCGGCCGGCGAGCGTGACGCCGCCGCGAATGCGGACGAGCAGTTTGCCGATCAGGGCGCGAGCGAGCGCGCGCGTCTGATGGGGAAGGTCGTCGCGCTGGAGCCGGCGGCCCAGCGCTGCTGCCTCAAGCGGCGGCTGGACTTCGGAGGGCGATATCGGCCCGGGCACGTGTTTCGAGGTCGCGCGTTTCAATCGGCTCGGCCCGTTCGACGCGCGCCGCCGCGAAGCCGTGCAGGATGCAGCGGGTCTTCACGTACTCCATCGTCAGCGCCGCCGGAACGTTGCGGCGCGCGTTGAGATCGTCGACGACTGTGCCCTCGGCGACCCGGATCCGGACGCGGGTGAAGCCGCGTGCCCGCAGGTAGCCGCCGACGGTTGCGACGGCCGCATATCCCTGCTCGCGCCCGTCGAGCGCCGGGAGGGCCGGGACGCCGAACGGCAACTTGACGACGGTGCGTCCGGTTCCGGTGCCGATCGCGGCGTAGGCGATCCCGTTTCCCGAACGGTCGGCGGCATAACCGACGGCGACGTCGGCGGAGCGGTGGCGGCTGGATTGCTGCATGGCTCTGAGATCATCCTATATCGAACGTATGTTCGCGTCAAGCTGCTCTCGCGGCGAGGACCTCCTCGTAGAGGGCCAGGATCCGCCGCGTTTGCCTTTCGACCGTATACCTCGAGTATGCCAAATGTACGGCACTCTGATCGCGTCCGGCATCCAGCGCGGCACCGAGTGCAGCGGCGAACGCCTCCGGATCGGCCGCCACCAGCCGGCCGGCCGGCCCGAGGACGTCCCGCGAGGTCTCGCTGTCGGCGGCGACGACCGGCAGACCCGCCGCCAGCGCCTCGACCAGCACCAGGCCCTGAGTGTCGGTCGTCGAGGGGAAGAGGAAGGCGTCGACCGAGGCGTACACGTCCGGCAGCCGGTCGGGCGCCAGCGCCCCCACGAACCGCACCCGGCTCGAGGTGCCCTGCCGCCGGGCGCGCTCTTCCAGGCTCGCCCGGTGCGGGCCGTCGCCGACAACCGCGAGACGGAGTCCGGGCGAGCGCGCCACCGCATCGAGCGCCAGCTCGAGATTCTTCTCCATCCCGAGCCGGGCGACGACCAGGGCCAGGGGTTCGTCGCCGTCGGCGCCCAGCCGCGCGCGCACCAGCGCACTGCGCCGTCCGCCGGCGAAGCGTGCGACATCGATCGAGCTCGGCACGACGGTGATCGGCGCGCGCACGCCCAACTCGCGCAGACGGCGTTCCATCGGCTGCGTCGGTACGATCACCGCATCGGCGGCATTCGCGTAGCGGCGCGTCAGCGTTACCATCGCGCGCTCCGTCGTCGCTCGATCGAATGGTGCGTAGTGCGCGTAGGCGTCGAGCCGTGTGTGATAAGTGAACACCAGCGGCACATGGTGCCGGCGCGCGTAAGAAACAGCCATCCAGCCGGTGACGAACGGCGAGTGGGCATGTACCAGGTCGATGCCGCGCACGCGCCTTCGATCGTCGGCGTTCAAATACGGGACGCATAACCGATACGCGGTCGCCGTCGGCAGCGGCAGCGACGGGATGCGCACCACATCGCGCGCATCGTCGGTGAAATGCGGAAAACGCGGCGCGATCGTGGTGACGTTGACGCCCTGCGCGCGCAGCCCCGTGCGCAACGCGTCGATACTCGCGACGACACCGTTGACGATCGGCCGATAGCACTCGGTGAAGAACGCGACGCGCACAGCAAGGGGCCTATTCGCCGCCGGAAACCAGCCCCATGGCGGCGCCCGGGCAACCGTCTGCTCCGTCTCGGGAGGCGCCCGAGATTGCCGGAAGGTGTCTCCTGCTGGTTTCCGCCCAAACCGTTTGACGGCCGGAAACGGGGTGTGATATCGTGCACGAGTTCACCGCGGCCCGCCGGGTCCGGGAACGCTCGACCGAGCCCCGTTGCCGGGGCTCGCCGACCACCGCTACGCACGTGGCGCAGCTGACCGCAAACGACTGGTCCTTCATGGATCCGGTTTGGTGTGGGATGCCCGCCCGCACGAGAAAGGAGTCGGACGATCCGAAACGATCATCCATCGCCGCTCGCGGCGACGGGCATGCTCTCGCTGGGACTGTTGATTCCGTTCGGTGGCCCCGCGGCCGCAGAACGGGTCACCCAAATCGCCGTCAACATGACGTCGACGGTCCCGGCCAAGCACGTCACGTTGATCCACGACGGACTCTCCGAAATGGTTGAAACGCGCGCTGCCGACGCCGAGGCTCTCCTCGCCGAGCGCGGTCTCACCCGCACCCCCGAAGACACCTTGAACGTCGACCCGGGCAGCCCGCTCGTGGACGGCGAGACGGTCGTCTTCCAAGCCGCCGTGACCCTGACCGTCGTCGTCGACGGCCAGCCGCGCGTTGTGCGCTCGGCAGCTTCTTCGGTAGCGGGCCTGCTCGATCAGCAGGGTATCGGCTGGGACCTCCACGACCGGGTCTCACCGGCCCCGGCTGCCCCGTTGGGGAACGATCTGGTGGTTGCGGTCGCCCACGTCGAGCGCTGGACCGAGACGGTCCGCGTCCCGGTCGCTGCACCGGTGGTCCGGCGTTTCGCCTTCAACCTGAAGCCCGGCGTCATCAAGCTGCTGGTGCCCGGCCGGCCGGGGCTCAAAGAACTGCGCTATACCGTGTCCCGCACCGCCAATCGGCGCGGGACCCGCCGCGCGCTCCTGGTCGCGCGCGTGCTGCGCCCGCCAAAGGCCCGGATCATCGCCGAGGGCGTCGGCGAATACGCTGCCCTCTCGCAGCTCGCCGAGCGCAGCATCGTCGGCACGCTCCGGCTCGCCGACTCGGCCCTGGCGATGATCGCGACGGCCTACACCGCGCACTGCAGCGGCTGCAGCGGGACCACCGCCATCGGCATGCACGCCGGACACGGCATCGTCGCGGTCGACCCGCGGGTGATCCCGTTGGGGACGCACATGTTCATCCCCGGCTACGGCCCCGCGATCGCCGGTGACACCGGCGGCGCCATTCGCGGCCGCCGGATCGACCTCGGGTTCAATTCGGACGCCGCGGCATTCCGCTTCGGCCGCCGCCCCGTGACCGTGTACCTGATCAGATAGCAGACGCGAGCACGGGTGCCCGCGCGCTGCTGGGCCGGCGCGGGCTCCGCCCCAAGAAGCGGCTCGGACAGCACTTTCTGATCGACGGCAGCATCGCCGCGCGCATCGCCCGGCTGGTACTCGTTGACGGCAGCCCGCGCGTGGTCGAGATCGGCGCCGGCACCGGCGCCCTCACCGCGGCGCTGGCGAGACTGGGCACTGATCTCACGGCTTTCGACATCGATCCCGACCTGGTCGCGGTGCTTCGCGAGCGCGACGATCTGCGCGGCGTCGACCTGCGCGAGGCCGATGCGCTGACATTCGATTACGCAGCCTGGGCGCGCGGCAGCGACTGGAGCGCGGCCGGGAACCTGCCGTACAACATCGCCACACCGCTGCTGATCGCGTTGTCCGCATTGCCGCAGCCGCCGGCGCGGATCGTCGCGATGATTCAAAAGGATGTCGCCGACCGTATCCTGGCCGCACCGGGCAGCGCGTCGTACGGCAGCCTGACGGTCGCGATCGGCTTGACGATGCGCGCCGAGCGCGCGTTCACGGTTGCACCCCAGGCATTCTTTCCGCGCCCCGGCGTCGTCTCGACGGTGCTGGTGTTGCACCGGCGCGAGACGCCGGCAGCTGACGTTCGCGACCGCAAACGCTTCGAACAGGTCGTGCGCGGCGCGTTCGCGTACCGCCGCAAGACCCTGGCGAACTCGCTCGCGCTCGCGCTCGATCTCCCGCGCGAACGCATCGCCGCGGCGATCGCCTCCCTCGCCCTCAGCCCGGACATACGTGGTGAAGATCTCGACCTCCGCTCGTTCGCCGCTCTCACCGACGCTCTGGCCAGCTGACGCGTTCGTCTGGTGGCGGTCGGCACTGTTCGCGATTGCGCTGATCGTGGCGTCGGTGGTCGGGGCGATCGCGTTCGGACTCCTGTGGGCGGCCGTGTTCGGTCTCACGTCGCTCACGCACCCGTCGACCACCTTTCAGTTGATGGCGCAATGCGCGTCCTACGCCCCCGCGCTGGCGCTCGTCTTCTACGTGCTGCCGCAACTGGCGCATCGGTCGCTGCGCGAGCTCGGCCTGCGTGCGCCGACCGCGGCCGAGGTCGGCTGGGGGATCGCGGGTTCGGTGGCGATGTTCCTGGTCTCCGGTGCGATCGGCGGGTTCGAAGAGCACGTTCTTCATCAGAAGGTGCAAGAGACCGCGGTCGATCTGCTCAAGACCGTTCACGGACCGGTCGCAATCCTGTTCGCATTCATCGCGTGTGTGCTCGCGCCAGTGGTCGAGGAGTTGATGTTTCGAGGATTTCTGTTGAACGCACTGCTGCGCTACATGCCGATCGCGCTCGCCGCGGTCGTGAGCGCGCTGCTGTTCGGCGCTGCACACGCTTCATGGTCAGCCTTCGCGCCGCTGGCTGGTGCGGGACTCGTGCTCGCCGCAATCTACTATCGTACCGGCGCGCTGACCGCCTCGATGATCGCACACGCCGGATTCAATACGATCGGTGTAGTCGGCTATTTCGTCTTCAAGAGCGGCTGAGCGGCGACCGGGACGCCGCCGCAGAGCGTTAGTCCGGAAGGCATCGAGCCGGCGCCGAGCGCGGCGAAGAATGCGCGTGCGTTGCGATTGTACGCGGGACAGTAGCCGCGCTCGCGCGGATCGTACTTCGCCAGCACGACGTTCGGGTTGGCCGCGGCGGCCACGTACGCGCCCTCATCAACGCGCGGCACGACGACGGTCACCGCAGCGGAACGCAGCGCGGTCGCGCGCGCGTACACCGCCCAATCCACGATGTAGGGCCAGCGCCCGATCTTGAGTACCGTATCGTTGATCGTCAGCGCGCAGACGATCGCGCACGCGAGGACCGGCACCGCAAGACGCGGGCGCTGTGCGACCACGTATGCCGCCGCGAGCGTCGTCGCTGCCACCAGCGGCGCGGTCCAGTGCGTGCCGATGCGCGCGATCGGATAGGCCCACGGCCGGTTGAAGACGAGTTCCGCGACCAGCGGCGCGCCCAAGAGCAGCCGCTCGCGCAGGATCAGCGGTGTGAAAGCGAATGGCGCCAGCAGCGCGATGAGGAAGGCCAGCTTCTGCAGCGGATCGTCGATCGTGAGCGCGTAGCCGGGGAGCGACGGGTGCGCGCCCGCAAGGTGTTCGGCGACGACAAACGCCGCGCCGTTCACGGCCGCCAGCACCGCGAGTGCGACGCCGATGCGGCGATCCCACCACACGGCGCACGCCACGCCGAACCAGATCAAAAACAGCGCCTGATCTTCCTTCAGCCCCAACAGCAGCTGACCGGCCAGCAGCGTCGCCGCGAGCGAACGCTGCCGTACGGCGAGCGCACCCAGTGCCGCCAGCAGCGGCACGAACACGTTCTCGAGAAAGTTTCCATAGGCGATCCCTTGGGCGCTCGGACTGATCAGGTACGCGATGCCCACCGCGCTCGCCGCGCGCACCGTAGCACCGCAGGCGCGGGCGAACGCGCAGACGGCGAGTGCGGCGCCCGCGATCGCCAGGACCTGTACGGCGAGCAGGGTTTGGGCGTATGGAAATGCCGCGATCAGCGGAACCAGCGCCAGCAGCGCCCACGAATCGTGCACCTGCAGATGCGGGCGGTATTCCGCACCGTTCCAGGAGCCGCGCCCGTGGGCTTCGCCGGCCAAGAACTGGAGAAAGGTTCCCGTGTCCGCCCCGTAGCGCAGCGCGTAGAGCTTGTTGAAGTCCAGCGCGATGTAGAGCGCGGCGAAGATCAGCGCCGCGATCACGACGCTGCGCGTCGGCCTCATCCGCGCGCCGCCGCCGTCTCTTCGACCAGTGCCCGCAGACGCGCGACGAAACGCGCCGGCGCGAACGTCTCGGCATGCGCCCGCAGGCGTTCGGACTCGAACCTGCCGGCATCGAAGCGGCGCAGCGCGTCGGCTAATGATTGCGCGGTGGGCTCGAGAAAAAACGCGCCCGTTTCGCCGTCGACGATCGTCTCGAGCGCCCCGCCGGCCGCGTAGGCGAGCGTCGGGCGGCCGGCCGCCGCCGCCTCGAGCGGGACGAGGCCGAAATCTTCCTCGCCCGGAAGAATCGCTGCGCGCGCGGCGCCGACCAGCGCGTTGCGTGCTGCATCGTCGACCGGACCGTGGAACGTCGTCCGCGTGCCGCGGGCGAGCGCTTGCAGCCGCGGGGCATCCGGACCGCTGCCGATGACGTGCAGCGGCACGCCGGCCAGCGCGCAGCCGGCGATGGCGAGGTCGACACGTTTGTACGGCAGCAAACGCGCGACGACGACGACGTAGTCACCACCGCCGCGACCGACCGTGAAGCGGTCGACGTCGACCGGACACGGCAGCACATCGGCTTCTCTGCCGTACCAGCGGCGCACGCGTTCCGCGACGTTGCGCGAGTTCGCGATGAAGCGCGTGGGGCGCTGGGCGGCGCGCACGTCCCAACGCGCGAGTTGCGTTACGACCGGACGCGCGAACGCGCCGAGTCCGAATCCCGCCACGTAGCGGTCCGGGTCGAAGACGAAACGCGACACGGTATTGATGTAACAGACGTGCACGGCGTCGGGCCGGAACCTGACGCCCTTCGCCCAAGCCGTCGTCGACGACACGATCACGTCGAATGCGCGCAGGTCGAACGCCTCGAAAGCCAGCGGATAGAGCGGCGCATACAGCCGGAAGGCACGCCGGTGCAGCGGAAAGCGCTGCAGGAACGAGGTGCGGACCCGCGCTTCGGGGACCAGATCGCCGGTCGCCGCGCGGTCGTAGAGCGCCGTGTATACCGGCGCGGCCGGCCAGGCCGCAGCGAAGTGCGCGAATACCCTCTCCGCGCCGCCGCGCTGGTTGAGGTAATCGTGAACCAGAGCGGCGTTCAGCCGCCGGAACCTTCACGCGGCAGGACGAGCGCGACGTCGAAACGCTGGAAGTAGCGCTTCGCGACCCGCTGGAGGTCGGCCGGCGTCACCTGCCCGATCGCCTCGTCGACGTGGGCGGCCGCATCGGCGTCGAGGCCCTGCGCGACCGCGTTACCCAGCTCCCAGGTACGTTCTTCGAGCGAGAGATTCTCGAGCGCCCATTCACCGCGGGCTCGTCCTTTGAAGCGCGCCACGATCGCGGCCGTCAGCGGCTGGGCAGCGGCGCGTTTGAGCACCGCGTCAAGCGAGGCGAGCCCCTCGGTCGGGTCGATGCGGCCGCCGTTCAGCCATACCGTCATGAAGGCCGGCACCGTGTCGTAGCCGTACACCGTGCCGCCCGGCCGCAGTAGCAGCGGCGGGGTCAGCGCCGAGTTCTGCTCCAGCACTTCGGTCAGCATGGTGCGCATGACGAGCGCGGCACCGAAGTCGGGGTCGCCGAGCGAGGGCGCGGCAAAGCCGAGCACGACGAACGGCGCATAGACGTCGCGGCGGGTGACCAGCCGCTTCGGCTGCGCCAGGAACTCGCGCGTGGCGATCGGCGCCGCCGGGACCGGCGGTCCGGGCGGCACGGCTGCGGCCAGCATCCGGCTCGCCGCATCGCTCGCGGCACCGGTCTGCCCAACGACGGTCACGAACGCGTCCCCGCGCACGTACCACTGATGAAAGAACGACTGCGCATCGGCCGGCGCAAAGCCCGCCAAGCTGCTGTTCGTCCCCAGCGCCGGCATGCCGGCGCCGCCGATGTAGTGCGATGCGCGCAGCATCTGAAGGCCGACCCGGCGCGGATCACGCTCGTCGTCGGCGATGCGGCCGGCGAGCGCGGTGCGCGCGGCGCCCAGCGTGGCTGGGTCGAACGACGGCGCGGAGAGGACGCCGGCGACCAACGCTGCCAGCGCCGGGAGTTCGCCGGCCGGTCCTTCGAGATAGAAGCGCACATATTGAGGCGAAACGGCGTACTCGAGCGATCCGCCGCGTGCGGTGACGGCATCGGCCAAGGGGACGGCGTTGACGGGTGTGCTCGCGATGCTTTGCGCGACCAGCGCCGCGAGGCCGCTTTGGTCGCCTGCCTGACGGTCGAGTCCCGCGCGCACGAACAGCGCGATACCGCACAGCGCCAGACCGGGATCGGAACGCACGTAGGCGCGGCTTCCACCGAGATCGACGACGGCCGTCGCCGGCTCCGCTCTTCGCGCGGCGAGCGAAAAGATCGTTGCGAGCGCAAGCGCTGCGACGGCGGCGCGCATTACGACGGTTTCGACGTGGCCGCCGGACGTGCGCGAACCAGCGTCACGACGGCGGGCGATGCGGTCAAGTAGCGTGCGACCGTGCGCGCGACGATCTGGGGCGTCAGCTCCGCCGCGACGTGAAAATACCGGCTGCCGGCGGGCGCGTACGCGAAGTTCCCTTCGACCGCATACCAGCCGAACGTATCGGCGAGTTCGGCCGGCGTTTCGAGATCGCTCAGCAGACGATATTCGAAGCCGGCGCGCGCCGACGCAAATACCGCCGCGTTCATCGGGGAGGCCGCGTGCGCGATCGCACGTTGAACGATCGGGAGCGCCGCCTTCGCGTCGGCACCGCTGATCGTGACCAGAAAAAGACCCGGGTCGTGATAGGTGACGAACTTGCCGGTCACCTCGACGTTGAGCGCGCCCAGCGCGCGCTGGACGATGCCGGTTTTGGGCGCAAACAGCGCATCGGCGGTGAAGTCGAGCGCGGTGGCCGACGCTTCGTCGCTGATGGCGGGGCCGGCCCAGCCCAAGCCCGTGCCCTCCACGTTGGCGGTATGCTGCACGGCCGGCCCAGGGGACGCCGGACTCTGGCGGGTGAGCAGTTCGGGAGAGGGCAGCGCGCCGTCGCGGGTCGCGGCGCCGTCGATCGCCGACGCGTCGACGTTTCCGGTCAGGATCAGAATTGCGTTGGCCGGACGGAAGGCGCGCTCGGCGTAGGCACGCACGTGGTCGATCGTCAGCGCCGCGATCGTCTTCGGTTCGACGATCGTCCCGTCGTGAAACGGACCGTCGCTGAACAACGCGCTCTCCAACGCGTCCTCGACCGCATCCGGCGGATCGTACGAGCGGTAGATCGCGTCCTCCGCGACGTCGCGCTGCGCGAGCGCGAAGCCCGCTGCATCGATGACCGGAGCGAAGTAATCGGCAGTGACCGCACGGACGACCGCATTGACGTGTTCGGGCGACACCAGGATCGTGATCGCCACGCTATCGGGGTACGTGGAGACGCTGAAACGTCCGCCGACGCTCTGCACCAGGCGTGCCAGCGGCGTGCCGGTGATCGGCGTCGAGGCTGCAACGGTCAGCGCTGCGAGGCGCGAAAGGCCGGGCAGCGTTGCGGCGTGCGAGGGTCCCGCCGGCGCGCTGACGTCGAATCCGGCTGCCGGGGCGCGATACCAGAGGGAAACCGCGGCGGTCGGCTGCGCCGGATCCGGCAGGACCCCGTACATCATCCCGCTGGGCGCAGGCTGAAGGCTTGGTTCCGGTGTGAGGGGTGCGAAAGATCGCTGCGCCGCCGCTGCCGGCAACCCCGGCAGGGCGAAGAGAAAGGCCGCGACGAGCGCGGCCTTTTGTGTCACGCCGGCTCCGGCGAGATCGTCGGTGGAAGCCGCTTGGGGCGTTCGGGCCGCGATTCCGGCTCGGGTGCCGCGAGCGGGGCCGTCGTCGTCGGCTCGAGCTCGGCGACTTTTTCGACCGGCCACGGCTTGCCGCGCAGGATCGCCATCACTTCTTCCGACTCGACGGTTTCGTGCTCGAGCAGCGAGTTGGCCATGCGCTCGACCTTGTCCCAATTCGCTTCGAGGATCGTCCGCGCGTCGGTATAGCAGGTGTCGATGATCTTGCGGACCTCGGCGTCGATCTTGCCGGCGATTTCCTCGGAGTAGTTCCGTTCCTCGCCGAAATCACGGCCCAGGAAGACCTGATGATTCCCGCGGCCGTATTGAATCGGACCGAGCGAGTCGGACATCCCGTACTGCGTCACCATGCGGCGCGCCAGTTCGGTCGCCTTTTCAAAGTCGTTCGACGCGCCGGTCGTCACGTCGCCGAACTTGATCTCTTCGGCGATCCGGCCGGCGACGAGGCGCTTGATCATAGCGAGCAGTTCGTTCTTCGTCTGCGAGTGCCGGTCGTCGTCGGGGAGCGACCAGGTGATCCCGAGCGCCATACCGCGCGGGATGATGGTGACTTTGTGGACCGGATCGGAGTTCGGCGTGAGGCCACCGACGATCGCGTGACCGGATTCGTGGTAGGCGGTGTTCTCTTTCTCACGCTGCGACATCACGACCGACTTGCGTTCCGGACCCACCATCACGCGATCGATCGCCTCGTCGCAGTCGTTCATCTCGATGATCGACTTGTTGCGCCGCGCCGCGAGCAAGGCGGCCTCGTTGAGCAGATTCTCGAGGTCGGCGCCCGAGAAACCCGGCGTGCGCCGGGCCAGCGTCTCGAGTGACACTTCCTTCGCGAGCGGTTTGTTTTTCGAGTGCACCATCAGGATCGCTTGACGGCCGCGCACGTCGGCCCGGTCGACCACGATTTGACGATCGAAACGGCCCGGCCGCAGCAGAGCAGGATCGAGCACGTCGGGCCGGTTGGTCGCCGCGATCAGGATCACGCCCGTGTTCTGATCGAAGCCGTCCATCTCGACGAGCAGCTGGTTGAGGGTCTGCTCGCGTTCGTCGTGGCCGCCGCCGAGGCCGGCGCCGCGCTGACGTCCCACCGCGTCGATCTCGTCGATGAAAATGATGCAGGGAGCCGACTTCTTCGCTTGTTCGAAGAGGTCGCGCACGCGCGATGCGCCGACGCCGACGAACATCTCGACGAAGTCGGAACCGGAGATCGAGAAGAACGGCACGCCCGCTTCGCCGGCGATCGCCCGTGCCAGCAGCGTCTTGCCCGAGCCGGGGGGTCCGAGCAGCAGCACGCCCTTAGGGATGCGCGCGCCCAGCGCTTGAAACTTCTTGGGGTACTTCAGGAACTCGACAACCTCGCCGAGCTCCTCCTTCGCTTCTTCGACCCCGGCAACGTCGGCAAAGGTGACCTTCGGACGGTTCTCGCTCAGCAGCTTGGCCCGCGAGCGGCCGAACGACATCGCCTGGCTGCCGCCGCTCTGCGCCTGGCGCAAAATGAACACCAGCAGCAGCGCCATCAAAATGAACGGCAACGCGGTGGCGACGTAGCCGAGCACCGGCGGCGTCGAGCTGTTGACGACGCTGATGTCGACGTGGTTCGCGCGCAGGGTCGGAAACAGGTCGCGGTCGTCCGGCGCGGTGGTGGTGAACTTGGTCGAGTCCTTGAGTTCGCCGGTGATGTCCTTACCGGTGAGGACGACCTTCTGGACCTTGTGCGCCTGCACGTCGGAATAGAACTGCGAATACGACAGCGCCGTGCTTGGGGAGTTTGTCCAGACCAGCCGCTCCAGGATGAACATCGCCAGCACGACGATGCCGAGGAGGACGAGGATACTTTTGAGGTGCTTGCCCATGCGTTGCGAGACCCTTTTACCGTTCTTCCCTAAAGAACGTTTCTCGGTAGAACGTTTCTCGGTTGAACACGTCCGAGAGACGAAGTGGTGGCCAGGCTCACGCGGGGAGAACCTCGGGCCGCAGTTTTGCCAGGTACGGGAGAGTCCGGTAGCGTTCCTGATAGTCGAGCCCGTACCCTACGACGAATTCGTCCGGACATGTCAAGCCAACGTAATCAACGGTCACATCGATCGCCCGACGGTAGGGTTTGTCGAGCAGGACCGCGGCCCGCAACGAGGCCGGGCGCCGGTTTCCCAGCATCGCGCGCAGGTAGTGGAGGGTGTGACCATTGTCGATGATGTCCTCGACGATCACGACGTGGCGCCCTTCGATGGCATGGGTCGTATCCTGAATCAGCCGCACTTCACCGCTCGAGCGGTGCGCATTTCCATACGATGAGACGGCGATGAAATCAAGTTGCACGTCGGTCGGCGCACCCGGCGTCTCCGCGACCGCCCGCGCCAGGTCGGCGGTCACGAAGACGGCCCCCTTGAGGACGCCGACGAGGACGAGCGAGCGGTCGGCGTAGTCGAGCGCGATCTCGGCCGCCATGCCCCGGATCGCCTCATCCAGCTCTTCGGCCGTGATGAGGATCCGCTCGATCCCGGGCGGGAGCGTTTGCTGCATGGCGCCGCCTTCACCGGACACGGCCGCATGATCCCCCAACACGCCGGAAAGAACCCCCGCGCCGCAGGCGGCGCGAGAGCGTCGAAACCTCAAGGAGCGCTTTCGTCGCCCGCTCCGCTCCGCCGCAGTTCCTCGACCTGCCGAAATCCGACCCCTTGGGCGCGGCCGCCGGCGCGCAGCCGATGGCGAATCGTGCGCCGCTCGGCCGCCGCCGGTACGCCGTCAGCTTCATCGGCCGCGATTGCGGCGCAGCGCGCAACCGCGCGATCGAGATGCGGAAAATCTCCGCGCAGGTGTTCGAGAGTCTCGCGCAGCGCGTTGCGACGATAGCGGCGATCGGCATTGGTCGGATCGCGCGCATACGGTAAGCCGCTGCGCCGTAATTCCGTTGCGAGTTCACCGTGCGTCACGCGCAGCAGCGGACGCACGAGCTCGATACCCGCTGCGAGGGGTCGCCGCATCCGCATCCCGCCCAAGCCCGTCAGGCCCGTCCCGCGGAAGAGCGCCAGCAGAACGGTCTCGGTTTGATCCTCGGCGGTGTGTGCCGTCACGACGGCGCCGCAGCCGGCGGCACGAGCGAGATCCTCTAAGGCCGCGTAGCGCGCCGAGCGCAGCGTTTGCTCGTCGTCGCGTGCGATCGTGGGGCGTGCGATCGCAACCGGGAGCCCCAAGCGCGCCGCGACGGCCAGCACGACGCACTCATCCTGATCCGCGCCGGCGCGGCGACCGTGGTTCACGTGACCGAGGACGAGCTCGGTTCGGGTCGTGCGCGAAAGCCGTTCGAGCAGCGCGGCGAGAGCGACGGAGTCCGGCCCGCCCGAACACGCCACGAGCACGCGCGCACCGCGGTCCGGACGCAGCGCGGCACGGACCACCACGTCGAGCGCACGCTCCGGTCGCGCTCCGCGCATCAGGCGCCTACTGCAGGTCGATCGAGCCGGACGCGGTGCTGAACCACAGGCACCTGCGTTGCGGGTGAACTCGCGGGGGCCTCCCGTCATCGCGACTGGGTCAGCGTGAGACCGAACGGGCGATTTCGCGTGCGACGTCGCGCGCTTGAAGGTCGCGCCGCCGGTCCCACAACTTCTTGCCGCGCACTAACGCCAACTCGATCTTTACGCGCCCGCGCTTGAAGTACAGTCGCCAGGGAACCAGCGTCAGCCCTTTTTCTGCGGCGCGTCCGGCCAGCCGTTCGATCTGCTCCCGGTGCAGCAGCAATTTCCGCGGCCGATTGGGCTCGTGGTTGAAAAACGAGCCTTCCTTATATTGCGGGATCGTGAGGTTGACCAGCCAGAGTTCGTTGTCGCGCAGCCGGGCGAAGGCCTCGTTGATCGAGACGTTCCCGCGCCGGATCGACTTGATCTCGGTGCCGGTCAGCGCAAGGCCCGTCTCGAGCGATTCGAGCTTCTCGTACTCGTGGCGGGCGCGGCGGTTGTCGAGCGAGGGTTCCGGCGCTTTCGCGGCCCGCTCCGCCTTGGCGGCCGTGCGCGCCGCTTTCATCTTCGCCATCAGCCTGCGCCCGAATCCGGGATGCCGTAGCGCTCCTTGCCGAGCGGTCCGCGCGTGACGAACGACCCCTCACCCGTCGCGAGGACGGTTCCGTCGGCAAGGCTGACGGCGGCCTCAACGCCCATGACGTGGCGCCGTTTCCACTTCACCGATCCGGTGACGACGAGCGGTATGCCCAGCGGCACCGGAGCGCGAAAGCGCAATTCCATCGACGCGGTGACGCCGCGCTCGCCGATGTTCCCGCAGGCGTGCGCCATCGCTTCGTCGAGCAGGGTCATCACGATGCCGCCGTGGGCGGTCCCGCGCCAGCCTTGGAAACGCGGCGGCAGCGTGATCTCGGCCCGGACGCTCTGCGGGTCGGTCGGCGCGAAGCGCAGATGCAGGCCATCGGCGCTGAACGGGCCGCAGGCGAAGCAGCGCCCGTCATCGACCCAGACGGGGTCGCTCACTTCTTCTTGCGTTTCGGACTCGGCGTTCCGGACGGCGCGGGCGACGGCGCGATCTCACCATATGCGCCGTCGTCGATCCTCTTTAGCAGCGTGGTCGCATAACCCACGTCGCTGCCCGCGGCGATCGAAGCGCGCAGGACGCGCCGCGCATCATCGGGCTTCTTCTCATCGAGGTAGATCCGTGCCAGCAACGTGTATCCATGCTGCCCCGACTCACCGACGTGACCGACATCGGCCTCGAGACCGCGCGTCGCGTATCCGATGGCGGCATCGTACTGGCCGAGGTCGTGGAGCAGCGAAGCAATGTGAAAATAGATGTCAGCATAATCGGGGACGAGGTTCGGCACGTCGATCACGGTCGTCAGCGCGCGCTGCGGGTCTTTCAGATCGTCTTGGTAGATCAGGGAGAGATATTCGCGCGCGAGAACGTTTTGCGGATCGCTCTGGAGCGCGGCCAGGAACTCCGTCTTGGCGCGGTTCGTGCTGCGTTCGCCCTCCCGCATGATGCCGAGCCCGGTGTGCGCCGCTTGCGAGGCGGGGTCGAGCTGCACCGCCGCGTTGAGTTCCTCGCGTGCGTCCAGCATCCGGTCGCGTCCGGTCAGCGAGGCGAACATGTACGAGAACGCGACCCGAACGTGCGCCTGGGAGCTCTTGGGCTGTTTGACCAACGCATCTTCTTCGCTCTCGACCAGCGCATCGAGATCGCCCGGTGTTTGCGCGGCCGTAGCGTTGAGCATCGAAATCGCGAGCGTGTTGTCGGGCACGACGGCCAGCGCGGCCTGAAAATCCTTGCTCGCGCCGGCAAAGTCACGCGTGTAGAATTCCCGCAACCCGCTGCCGAGCGGGGTCGTGAAGGCCGGGTTGAGGTAGTCGTTGCGCGGCGCGACACTGGCTTTGGGGGCCGGCGACGCGGCGAGCAGCCCAACGGTTACGAGGAAGAGAACGGCCACCCAGCGCACAGCGTCCCGGATGTTCCGGCCCCTCGCGACGACTTCCGCCTGCCCGACTCGCCTGCGAGCCCTCCCGGAGCGCGCTTACCGGCCGACGAGCAGGCGGCGCCCCAGCGCGTCGGGCAGCTGCACCGAGGCGATCTTTTCCCGAACGCGCGCGATCGCGTAGTCGACGCGCTCGATGCGCACCGTCTGTGCATCCGGATCGTAAAAACCGAACGAGGCTTGCGGGTTGAGGTCGCGGGGCTGGCCGACGCTGCCGACGTTGATCAGATAGCGGACGCCGTCCACCAGCGGAACCTCACCACCGTGCTGCAAGTGCACGTGCTCGATCGCGCCGTCGGGATCGCGTGCGTAGACCTCGGCGATGTGGGTGTGGCCGATAAAGATCAGCCGGGCGTCGGTCGCCGCGAAGGCGCGCGCGGCGCCCGCTTTGTCGAGGATATATTCGAAGTAGTTCACCGGCGCACCGTGCACCAGCAGGAAGTCCGGGCGACGAAATTCGTAGCCCAGGCTGTCGAGCCAGGTCCGATTCTCCGCACTGAGGACGCCCTGCGTCCACCTCAACGCGTCGCGCGCCGCCGGGTTGAAGTAGGCCAGGCCGTAATTGTCGATCGCCGCGACGTCGTGGTTACCGAGGACCGCCGCGGTAACGCGCGCGCGCAGCCAGTCGACGCACTCGTTGGGGTTGGGGCCGTACCCGACCATGTCGCCCAGGCACAGCACTTCGTCGTCGTCGCGGATCAGGGCGCAGGCAGCTTCGAGCGCCTCGATATTCGCGTGGATGTCCGAGACGACGGCGTACCTCACCAGGCGGCCTTCTCCCGCACGCGATCGAGCGCCTCGACGAAACGCTCGGCCAAGAGGGCCCGTTCCGCAACCGTTCCGACCGTCACGCGAACGTAGCCGTCGAGGGGCGGCGCCCAGGGTTTGCGCACGAAGACGCCCGCTTCGAGCAGCGCACCGACCATTGCCTCGGCCTGGACACGCGTGCCGATTCCGACGCAGACGAAATTGGTGAACGACCGCACCGTCGGCAAGCCGAGCCGTGCGGCCAGCGCGTAATAGTCGTCGCGTCCGCGTTCGACTTCCGAGACGACGCCGCGCAGGAACGCGTCGTCATCGAGCGCCGCCAGCGCACCGATCTGGCCGGTTCGGTTGACGCCGAAGTGCAAGCGCAGTTTTTGAAAGACCGCGATCACCTCGGCCGCTGCGAGCGCGTAGCCGATACGGGCCCCGGCCATGCCGAACGCCTTCGAGAAGGTGCGGGTTCGGATCGTGCGGGGATCGATCATGTCGAGCGGCAGATCGTCGACCGGGACGAAGTCCGCGTACGCCTCGTCCAGAAACAGCAGCACGTCGTCCGGCAGCGATTCGCGCAGTTGGGCAAGGGTCGCCCGGTCGGCAAAAGTTCCCGACGGATTGTCGGGGTTGGCGATGTAGACGAGTTTCGCGCCCGAGCGGCCGACCGCATCGACGATCGCCTGCGGATCGAGTGCGCCCTCGGCCTCGGGTTCGGCAAATTCGGCCCGCGCGCCGTACGCATGCAGGTGATAGAACAGCGTCGGATAGGTCCCGCGGGTGGCGACGCACGCCTCGCCCGGCGCGCAGTATGCGCGCACGATCAGCCCCATCAAATCGTCGATCCCGCTGGCAACGACGATTTCGTCTGCCGTGCAGCGGTGACGCCGCGCCAGCGCCGCGCGCAGCTCGAGCGACTCCGGGTCGCCGTACCACGACGTCAGGGTGACGGCATCGCGCATCGCGGCGATCGCCCGCGGCGAGGGGCCGAAGGCGCTCTCGTTCGCACCTAGCCGCAGCAGTTCGCTGCGCCCGATCCGCCGCGCCAATTCCTCCGGCGCCACGAACGGGGTCATTGCGGGCGCCGCCGACACGAGATCGGTCGGCCGCGGCAGGCGCGGCGGCGTCACGATTTGCCGATGCGAATGTGGTTGACGACCTTGCGAACCCCGGTCGTCTCGCGCGCCGTCGTCGCGATCGTTTGCCGGATCTTGGCGTTCTCCACCGTCCCGCTCAATGTCACCACGCCGTGATCGACGTGCACGCCGACATGCGGCTGAAAACCGACCTGGGCCGTGCACGCCGTGATGATCCGCGCCTCCAGTGCAGCCTCGCTCAGCTCGAGCCCCGGCCGTGGACCGTGCGGATCGACCCGCAGCTGGTCGACGACGACGCGCACGCCGCTGACGGCGCGCGCGGACGCGACGTCGTGCGAACGATGGGCGGCGTCCCGCACGGTGCCCTTCAGCTGAACCACTCCGTCGCGAACCGACACGCCGAGCGTGGTGGCGGAATCCGGATCCTCTTGGGTCAGTTTGGCCTTCACGGTGGCCAGAATCAGACCGTCGTGCAGCACATCCGTCGCCGGGCGCGTGCCGAACGGTTCGGGGATTTTCTGCGATACATTGACGCAACCCGTCAAAGCGATCGATGCGGCGACGACCACGAGCGAGCGGTTCACACCATTCCTCCGTAACGTACGAGCACTACCGGCGCGCCGGCTTCGATCCGGCTCGGTTCGGGGCCGACGACCACGTAACCGTCTGCCCGGGCCAGCAAGCTGGTATGCGCCGACCGCAGCGCGAGCGGGCGGACGCCGCCCGCGACGAATTCGGCCGGCACGTACCACGTCCAGCCCGCGCGTCCCGCAAACGGCTGGGCGGCGAACGTCGCGACCGTCGCCGGACGCGCCGCAGTCTCGCCGGTCAGCGCGCGCAGCAGCGGAGCCGCGATCGCGCTGAAGATCGTCAGCGCGCTGGCGGGATTTCCGGGCAGCCCGATCACCGGGCGTCCGTCGACCGCGGCCAGCACGGTCGGCTTCCCCGGTTTCACCTTCAGTCCGTGGACGATGACACCGGCCGGTCCGAGCCGATCGATCGCGGCCGGAACCTGATCCCGCGCTCCCACCGAGGAGCCCCCCGTCAGGACGACGGCGTCGGCAGCGGCGAGCCCTTCGGCGATGCGCTCGGCGATCGCGGCGGTTTCATCTTCGGCGCGCGACAACTGCACGACCGCACATCCGAGCGCCGCCAAACCGCCGGCGATCGCCCAGCGATTCGAATCCCGTACCTGACCGGCAGCAGGAGTCCGCTCGACATCGACCAGTTCGTCGCCGGTCGGGATGACCGCCACGCGCGGACGCCGGAAGACATTGACGTGCGCCTGACCGAGGGTTGCCAAGACCGAGAGCTCGGCCGCACCGATGCGCCGGCCGCTGCGCAGCACGCAGTCACCCGGCGCCATGTCATCGCCGCGGGGAGTGATATAGTCACGCAGCGCGGGCTCGGCACGCGGGTAGAGGATGCCGTCTCGTTCGTCGGCATCTTCGATCGGAAGTACCGTGTCGGCGCCGGGCGGGAGCACGCCGCCGGTTGGGATGCGCATTGCTTCGCCGGCCGCTACGGGTCCCGGCGGCGCGGCACCCATCCGAATCGTGCCGGTTATCCGGCGCGGCAGCGTACCATCCGCGACCCGCACCGCAAAGCCGTCCATCGTCGAACGATCGGCGGCCGGATACGGCCCGTCGGCAACGGCGTTGCGCGCCAGGATGCGGCCGAACGCGGCGGCAAGCGGCACGTCTTCCTGGCCGAGCGTCGACGGCCGAACCGCCGCCAGGTAGGCCGCGATCGCTGCCTCCGGCGCGAGGAGCAAGTCCGGGTTGAAGGCAGCACCGGGCTGCATCGAACGCATTGCGTCCCGTTCGACGTGAGGGCCCGCGAGCTCTCGCGACCGATAGGACACGGTCGGGCGGCTGGGTAACGGCGCGCGAATCGTGTTGAATCTGGAAGTTCTGCGCCGCGACCCCGAGCACGTCCGCGCGGCGTCGCTGCGGCGGGGCATTCCGACCGAGTTCGTCGACCGCGTCCTCGCGCTCAATCAAGAGCGTCGCGCCATGTTGTACGTCGTCGAGCAGCTCAAAGCGCAGAAGAACGGTCTGAGCGGCGATATCGCCAAAGCCGCCGACAAGCAAGCCAAGGCCGCCGAACTGCGGCCGCGCATCGCCCAGCTCGACGCGTCGATCGCCGGCGCCGGCGCGGATATCCCCCGTCTCGAGGCGGCGATCTCCGCAGCGCTCGCCGAGGTGCCGAACCTGGTCGATGCGAGCGTACCGGACGGATCCGATGAGACGGCCAACCGCGAGGTTCGCCGCTGGGGTGCCCCGCCGCAGTTCGCGTTCGAGCCCAAACCGCATTGGGAACTCGGCGAGGCGCTCGGCATCTTCGATTTCGAACGTGCAGCGAAGCTGTCCGGGGCGCGATTCTCAATCCTGCGCGGCGCCGGTGCCCGGCTCTCGCGCGCGCTCGCACAGTTCTTCCTCGATCGCGCCGCGCGCAACGGATATACCGAGATCAATCCGCCGCTGCTGGTTTCCGGCCCGACGATGTGGTCGACCGGCCAGCTCTCGAAGTTTTCGGATCAGATGTACGCCTTCGAAGGCGACGGCGATGAGAAGCTCTACTTGATCCCGACGGCCGAGGTCCCGCTGACCGGCTTGCATCGCGACGAGATCTTGGCGGCCGAGCAGCTCCCGCTGCAATACACGGCCTACACGCCGTGCTTTCGCAAGGAAGCCGGCGCGGCCGGGAAGGATACCCGCGGCCTCTTTCGCCAGCACCAGTTCGAAAAAGTCGAACTGGTGTGGCTGACCACACCGGATCGCTCGTTCGACGATCTGGAAACGCTGACGTCGCACGCGTCGGCACTGCTGCAAGAGTTGGGGCTCGCCCACCGCACCATGCTGCTGGCCGCCGGCGACACGGGTTTCAATAGCGCGAAGACGTACGACCTCGAGGTCTGGGTCCCGAGTTTTGCGCGCTACCGCGAGATCTCGTCGTGTTCGAACTGCACCGACTTTCAAGCCCGGCGCAGCGCGATTCGCTTCCGGCAGGACGCAAAGGCAAAGCCGGAATTCGTGCACACGCTCAACGGTTCGGGGCTGCCGCTCGGACGCACCCTGCTTGCGGTCGTGGAGAACTGTCAGCGCGCCGACGGTGGAATCGCCATCCCCGCCGTGCTGCACCCGTTCGCCGGGTTCGAATCGATCGAGCCGGACGGCTCGGTCCGCTAACGATGACGGATGACACCGTCGCGCGCGCGGTCGCGATACTGCGGCGCGGCGGCGTCGTCGCGATCCCGACCGAGACCGTCTATGGGCTCGCGGCCGATCTGGCAAATCCCGAAGCCATCGCGCGAGTGTACGCGATCAAAGGCCGTCCGGCCGAGCATCCGCTGATCGTCCACGCGCATGACCTGGCGGCCCTCACGGGTTACGTCGCCGCAATCCCGCCGGCGCTGGCGGCGCTCGCACGGCGTTTCTGGCCGGGGCCGCTGACCGCGATCGTCGCGCGCGGCGACCGCACGCCACGCACGGTCACCGGCGGTCAGGACACGGTCGCCGTGCGCGTCCCCGACCATCCGCTCGCGCTCGCGATTCTGGCACACTTCGGCGGCGCGTTGGCCGCCCCGTCGGCGAATCGCTTCGGCCGCGTATCACCGACGACGGCGCAGCACGTCCGCGACGATCTCGGCGACGCGGTCGAACTGATCGTCGACGGCGGCCCGGCCCGCATCGGCGTGGAGTCGACGATCGTCGACCTCACCTCCGCCGTCCCGGCCGTGCTGCGCGCCGGCGCAATCACGCCCTCACAGCTGAGCGCAACGCTCGATCGTGCGGTCGTCGAGCGGACCGGCGGGCCGGTGCGCGTGCCGGGAACGCTCGCCGCGCACTATGCACCGCGAGCGCGCGTCGTGCTGGTCGACGGAACCGACCGCGAATCGGAAACCCAACGGCGCGCCCAGCGCGGCGAACGCGTCGGGCTGCTGGTTCTGCCGAGCGATTCCGCGACGGCCGCACGCACCTTGTACGCGACGCTTCGCGGGCTGGACGCGGACGGTTATGATACGATTCTCGCGACGCTGCCGCCGCCGGGCGAAGCATCCGCAGCAGTGCGCGATCGCCTCACGCGGGCCGCCGTCGGCTCATGACACGCACACGCGCGCTGATGGTCGTGCTGCTGGTCGCGACGGCGTCGATCGCGCTGATCGATCTGAGCCGCACCGAACTGGTGCGGCCCGCCGACCAACTGCTGGATTTTCGCGTCAGTTACTGTGCCGGCGCTGCCGTGGACGCACACGCCGATCCATATCGCGTCGAGCCGATTCGCAGCTGCGAACACGCCCACCCGATCCCGCTGTTGGCGCGGACGCCGAACTTGGTGTTGGCCTGGGTACTGCCCGGATACGATATCGCGCCGCTTGCTGCGCTCGCCCGTCTCCCGTTCGGCGTCGCCGCGGCAACGTACGTTCTGGCGCTGTGCGCCGCACTGGCCGGCTGCGCCGTCCTGATTGCCCGCACCACCGGGACGCCGCTGGCCTACACGAGCGCCGCATTGGTGCTGTCCGCCGGCCTTCCGTCGCTCGTACTCGGCCAAATCGTCCCGTTCGAATTGCTCGCCCTCGCTGCGACGGCGGCCGCGCTGCAGGCGCGACGCGAACGCTTAGCCGGCGCACTCGGCGCGCTGACCTGCATCGAACCACACGTCGGTCTGTTCGTGTGCGTCGCACTGGCGATTGCCGTTCCCGGCGCGCGCCTGTCCATGGCAGCCGCCATCGCCGGCCTCGCGGCGCTCGCGGTCGCCGTGACAGGGTTCGCGGCCCAGGTCACCTATGTGCTGCAAGACCTGCCGCTCCAAGCGCTCAGCGAGGTCACGTCAAAGGAACAATTCAGCCTCGCCTATGTCTTGTCGTACGCGGGTCTGCCGGTGCGCAGCGCGCTCGCGGTGGGCGCCGCATCGACCGTCGCGATGCTGTTCCTGGCGACCGTTCTCGCGCGTCTCGACCGCAACCGCGACGTCGCCTACGTCGTGTATCTTCCCGCTGCGGCCGCGATCGTCGGCGGCACGTACGTTCATCTCGCGCAAGTCGCGCTCGCGATCCCGGCCGCGCTGTTGGCGGTGCGGGATGCGGATTCGCCGCGCGTGCGGACGGCGGCGGCGTTCGCACTCGTCCTGCTGGCAATTCCGTGGCCGTATCCCGCAATTCTCAAGCAACTGCTGCCGGCCGCGCTGCTGATCGTCGGCGTGCTGACTTGGTACCTCACCCGCGGGTCGATGGTGCGCACGCTCGCCGCGGCAGCGTGCTGCTGGCTGGTCCTCATTCCGATCGAAAATCATCCCACCGGTCCGCCGCCGGCGCTGACTCTGGCGCGGCGGCCTGCGTCCGAACTGGCCACCATCTCCGGCGCCGAGGCGACGCACGCCGAGAGCACGCGCGATCCCGTGCACTTCGCCGTGAAGATCGCGACCTGGGCAGGTCTGCTGGCACTTATGGGCTCGTCGGCCGCCGTTGCGGCGCGACCCGCCCGATCACCGCGCCCCGCATGAGCCACAGTACCAGTCCGAGCGCGAGGCTGATCCCGAGGACATCCTCGACCGCTTGCGGACGATTCCGCACTGCGATGGCCGCGAAGTCTGCGGCCGCATATGCGAACCCGCCCTGACCGGCCGCGCCGCCGAACGGAGCGATCGCACCCAGCCCGGCGATGAGCAGCGACGCACCGACTGCGAGCCGGACCGCCGTCGCAGCCAGAGCACCGCGCACCGCCTGGAAAGCAACGCCGAGTGACATGCACGCGACGAAGAAGACGTCGACATACCGGCGCTCGCCGAAGTTCCGTGAACCTTCGTCGTTCTGAAAGAAAACGATCAGGAGAAACAAGGTGAGGCTCGTGCCGGCAATCGCCAGCGCGAGACGGCGCCATGCCGCGCCCTTCCCCCACATGACGGCCACCCCATACGCGCACACTGCGGCTAGCGGTGTGAAGACGAACAAGCCTTTGTTTCCCAGCAGCAGGTCAAAGACGAAGCGGAGGTATTGCCCGGCCGAATACAGGCCGACCACCGGCGTGGAGAGCGGCTGATATTCCGGCAGCGAGCGATCGTTCCAGACGGCCGGGTTGAAGATCGGCGGCAGGGCGCTGCCGGTGACGTCGACATTGTAAGCGACTTGCGCAATCACCACCGGCAGCAGTGCCAGGCAGAACAGTGCCAGGCGCGGGGCCGAAACGCCCGCGAGCATCACGCCGGCCAGAACGACAAACACGACGGCGGCCGGATCGAACGCGTATGCGAGGCTCAAGAACAATCCACTCAGCAGCAATCCGCGCGCCCGCTCGCGTTCGAACATCAGGTGATAGCAGCCGGCCAGACCGGCTGCACCGGCGGGGACGTGATTGGCGAGCACGGTTGCATACGGAAGCGCGAGCGTCGCAAGTCCGGTCGCCGCCGCGACCGCTGCGGATCTGCGGTCACCGAATCCCAGCCGGCGCTGAAAAGCGAACGCGTAGGTGCAGCCGAGCGCATACCATACCCCGACGGTCAGCAGCGTGATCAGGTAGATCGCAGGCCCCGGCGTCCGGCGCAGGCTGATGCCGAAGGGCTGCAGCGCCGAAGCGACGCCCGCACCCATCAATGCCAGCAGCGGCGATTTGTCCGAGAATGTGCGCCCGCGCACACGAATCTTATCGCCCGTCGCGGCCGCGAACGGCGAGCCGTCGATCGCGAAGCTGCGGTCCGAGACGAGCGCGTCGATCGTCGCCAGCCGCGAACCGTCGTTCCACGAGACGGCATGGCGCTTCGTGAGGCCGGCGCACAGCAGCAGCGCGACGGCAAACACGCACAGAGCGGGCAGAATGCGCACGCCCGGAAGGTTCCGCAACCGCCGTGAAGCGTCCCGTTTTCGATCTCGAGCGCGTCGCTTGTTTCATCTTTTTCCAACGCTGCTTTGCCATGGCCTCATCCTCGCCACCGCGAAGCGGAGGATGTGCGCGCATTCCTGGCCTTTGCTGCCTTGCTTTCCTTTCTTCGGCTGCCGGGCAGCGCCGCGGCGTCGGCTCCGGCGTCGCTTTCGGCGCTGGACGTGATCGCGCTCGAGATCGGCTTCACGACCATCATGGCCCGCTACTATAAGCCGGTCGATCCGGCGCTGCTCTTGAGCGGCGCACACAGCGGCATTGTCGGGTACTTGCGGCGTCGAGGAGTCGCCAAGCCCGCGATTCCACTGGCCTCGCCGCACAGCGACCGCTTCGGCGCGGAGAACGCAATCGCTCGCGACGTCGCGCTCGCGATCGCGCGATACCCGAGCCGCGTGCGGACGCCCGACTTGGTCAACGCGACGCTGGCCGGCGAGCTGGCCGTGCTGCACGATCCCTACAGCGTGCTCTTCGCGCCCGTCGCCTACAAGCAATTCGTCGGCTTCCTCGACGGCAAGCCGCAGGCGGGCATCGGCGCCGAACTCGACGTCGATCCGCAGACGCGCAGCGTGCGCGTCGTCGACGTGTTCGACGGCAGCCCGGCGGCAGCAGCCGACTTGGCGCCCGGCGACACGATCGTCGCGATCGACGGCAAGCCGCCCGGCGCGACCCCGGCGCTGGTCGGAACTGCGCTGCGCGGCGCACCCGGCACGACCGTCAGGCTGGAGACGACACGCGACGGCGCGCCGCGCCCGCCGCTCACGCTGACTCGCCGCACGATCGTTGCGCCGGACGCGACCGGACGCCTGCTGACCGGCGGCATCGGCTACGTGCGGCTGCGCTCGTTCGGCGCGCAGTCGGCGCGCGAACTCGACGCCGTGCTGAGCGGCCTACGCTCCAAAGCGGCACGCGCGTACGTGCTCGACCTGCGCGCGAACGGCGGCGGATATCGCGACGATGCGATCGCCGTGGCGTCGCACTTCGTGCGCGGAACGGTCGTCACGATCGCCGAGCGCACCGGCAACCCGGCGATCTTCACGGCCAAGACGTCGACGCCGCTGATCGAGGCGCCGTTGGCGGTGCTGGTCGACGGCAATACGGCCTCGGCGGCGGAGATTGTCGCCGGAGCGATACAAGACGACCACGCGGGCACGCTGGTCGGGACGAAAACGTTCGGCAAAGGCGTCGTGCAAGAGACGTTTCCGCTCCCGGACGGCGGCGCGATCAAGCTGACCACCGCGCGTTATCGCACGCCGGGCGGCCGCGACATCGAGGGCACCGGGATCACGCCCGACCTCGTCGTCCCCGAGCCCGCAGACGCGCACCCGGGCGAACCCGGCGCGGATCCCCAACTCGACCGCGCCCTCGCGCTGCCCGAACTGCGCTACGGCGCGCCGACGCCCTCGACGTTGCCGGCCGGCGGCAGTTCGCGTGCGAGTTCTTCGCGCGTGGGCGCCGCAAGCGGGACGGCCAGCGCGGATGAGAGCGTCTCCGCATCGGCCAACGGAGGTTCTTCGTCAAGCGGCCGCTGCAGCACCAGCATCACGCTCTGGTCGTCCAACGCGGTTGCAGCGCGTACTTCCCAGCCCTGCGCGCCGAGCAGTGCAAGGGTGGGATCGACCTCGGCGCGGGCTGCGTCGCCGGCCGTCACCGTGTGAAACGAGAACTCGAAGCGCCCCCTCATGCGTCGTCCCTTACCCGAGCGGCCGAATCCGTACCGTTGCGTGCGCCGACGCCGCGAAGCCGCTCCGTTTTTCGCGCCAAACGCAGCACGGACTCGTCGACGCCGTAGCGGTCGAGTTCGTCCAGCGCGACCCACGCCAGGCGCCGTGACTCGGTGCTGACGATCAACGGCTCGTCCGGGTCGGCTTCGAATGCGAACCGGACATCATGGTGATCGTGCGCCGGTTCGGTTCCGCGTGCGGGGATCGCGTGCACGTCGAGGTCGTAGATCGCACTGATCGCGAAGCGCAGCGACCGCAGCCCCGATTCTTCTCGTGCCTCGCGCAGCGCCGCAGCGCGAACATCGGACTCGCCGTCGAGATGGCCGCCGAGCTGCAGCCACTTGCCGAGCTTTCGGTGCTGCGTCAGCAGCGCGCGAGCGCGCGACGGATCGACGATCCAGGCCGACGCGGTGATGTGTCCCGCCGCCAGCGTACGCGCAAACGCGTCAGCGTGCGACCCGATAAAAGCGATCATGCGCCGCTGCATCTGCGCTTCGCGCGCGTCGGCGGCCGTATATGCGCGAAGTTCATCGAGCAGCGCCGCGCGTCCGCCCGTCGACACACAGCATTTCATTCCTGCGGTGGTTCGAGCGCCGTCGTGCTGACCAGAATTCCATCGTCATCGCTGTACAGCATCGCACCCGGCTCGAAGGTCAAGCCGCCGAAGGTGACCGGCACATCGATCTCGCCGGTCGCGTTCTTCGCACTCTTGAGCGGATTGGTACCGAGTGCCTTGATCCCGATCTCGAGCTGAGCCAGCGCCGCGCTGTCGCGCACTGCTCCATAGATGACGAGACCGGTCCAGCCGTGCGCGACGCCGAGCGCCGCGATCATGTCGCCGACCAGCGCGACGCGCAGTGAGGCGCCGCCGTCGACGACCAGCACCGCACCCTCGCCGTCGGTGGAAAGCACGCGGCGCACCAGCGCGTTGTCTTCGAAGGTGCGGACGGTACGAACCGGGCCCGCAAATGCACGCCGGCCCCCGAACTGGCGGAACTGCACGTCGCAGCCCTGCACGCGGTCGGGATAGGCGTCGACCAAATCAGCGGTGACGAGCCGCGGCGCGAAACCTCGCCTGTCGTTCATTCGGCTCGATTCCGCGTGCGCGGCGCGACTTCAGCCCGGCTCCGCCCACCAGCTGTTCCGGCGCGCGAACCCAGCCTCGACGGCGTTGAGGATCAGCGCCGGCTCGAGGACCAAATCGATGATGAGGTGGGCGACGATGCAGGGCACGACCACGCGGCCGTCGGCAGCATATAAGATAGCCAGCGCGGTCCCGAGCGCTCCATTCACGCCGGCGACGCTGGCCGCAACGCCCCAACCGGCACGAAAACCCCACACCGCGTGGACGGCCCCGAAGAATGCGCCTGAGAGCAGCACCTGCCCAACGATACCGATGCCGTGTGCTTGGAGCGTGTCCATGAACCAGCGCCGGAAGAATACTTCCTCGAAAACGCCGGCGATCACCGCGACCAGCACCGCCGGAACGCGCAGCCACGAGCGGTCCGCGAGATGCCGCCGCACGCCCGGATTCCGGGCCGATACCACGATGTAGGCGGCCGCGATCGCGCCCGCGGCGATCATCGCGCCCAGCGACTGCGGCTTCATCAACGCCCGCCCCAAGCTCGGCAGCAGGAGCACGAACGGAATGCCCTCGGCCGCCGCGATCCCGAACAGAATCGCCCCCGCCACTCGCCGGATCGTGCGCTGCTGCGCCGCCGACGCGGCGCTCACAGCCGATAGAGCCAGCGCACGCGCGGCGCGATGACGTAGTTGAGCTGAATGAGGATGATCGCCGCGATCGCCCAGTACGTGCTGACCAGCGCCAGCATTGCGGCGATCGCGTACAAGGACTGAGCGACGATGATCCGGCGGTCGAAGCTGTCGCGGGTGGCTTCGTCGAGTTCGGATTTCACCAGATCCGCGTGACGCGCGTAGCGCCAGCCCGCGTACAGCGTCGCGCCGAGAAGAAAGAGGTTCAGCCAGTAGATCCCCAGGGCCACGCGGGAATCGAGAAATTCGGCCAGCAGCGAGGTCGAGAACGGGACGAGCGTCACCGGCAGCAGGAACGCGAGGTGCAGCCAAGTCAGGTTCCGATCCGTCCGCGTCAGCCCGTTGAGCTGCGTCTGCTGACCGATCCAGAAGATGCTGAGCGTCATGAAGCTGAGCAGATACGGAACAAAACGCGGCCCCAAATGCGCAAGCGCGTGCAGCAGATCGCCCTCAGTGCGGACGCCCAACGCGCTGGGAACGCGTAAGTCCAGCACCAGCAGGGTCATCGCGAACGCGAACAGACCGTCGCTGAGCGCTTCCAGCCGTGCGCGGTTCTGCCCGGCGATCGCGTTATACAGCACGGCCGTTCCTCCTCACTGAAGCTGCAAAGAAAACGCATTATTTAGCGAGGACGGCTACGATCCCCGGTTGAACCCGGGACGATGATCGAAACCGATCGGCTGCTCTTGCGTCCGCACGTCGCTGACGACTTCGCGGCATCGTGGGCGATGTGGTCCGACCCCCTCGTGTACGGCCACATCCTCCCCGCACCGTCGACCGAACAGCAAGCCTGGTCGCGAATCCTAAGCTACGCAGGCCTCTGGGCGCTGACGGGCTTCGGTTACTGGGCCGTCGAGGAGCGGTCGAGCGGTGTTTTCGTCGGCGAAATCGGCTTCGCCGATTTCAAGCGCGACATCACGCCGTCAATTCGCGGCCTTCCCGAGATGGGCTGGGTCCTGACTTCTGCGCACCACGGAAAAGGCTACGCGACGGAAGGTGTGCGCGCCGCGCTCGCCTGGGCCGACGAACATCTTCCGACTGAACGCACGGTCTGCCTCATCAATCCCGATAACGCCGCCTCGATCCGCGTCGCCGAAAAAGCCGGCTACGCCCAAACACACCGTACGACGTTCAACAAGGCACCGACCCTCATGTTCGAGCGCGGCCGAATCGCGAGCTAACCTTGTTTTATGGTGTGTCGTGTGTTCCGAGCCAAGAACGAGTAAACGAAGGGGTCCGCTGCGGGGCCCGCTGCGGGCCGCTGAGGCGCGCATTGAATGACCAACACGCAGACCCTGCCCATCTGCCGTTCTTCTCATGGACTCCGACCACGGACTTGTCCGTCAACAAGCGCCGTAACCAGGTCGTGGCCTTCCCGGTGTCGTCAAGGCTGAAACTTGTATCGAACATGAATCGGCCGTCGATCTGGAACAGAGCGACGGAGATCGGACGGTGGTTCTCCGGATCCAATGGCGAGACCATCACTTTTAAGATCATCGTCTTGGCCGGATTCACGGAATGCCGGAGGACCGGCAGCGTGCTCCGTCGAGGTGGCCGGTACCACTCGATGCGTGCGGGCGGGGTCTTGCGCCAACGGGTGCCCAATTCATCGAGGGCTACAGCGAAGTCGCTGATCTGCCGGTGAGTCATCTTGACGGTTGGAGGCATCCGTACGTTCCGTGAAGCCGCTCGAAATACACACAGGAGAGAGTGGGATTCGAACCCACGAGCCCCGCAAAGGGCCAGCGGTTTTCAAGACCGCCGCATTCAACCGCTCTGCCATCTCTCCCGAGGTGCGCAACGGCGTGGTTACGAGGCTTTTTCCGGCACCGCCTCCCGAGTGCAGCGCGACCGCTAGCGTGCGCTGGCGTCGAAGAGCGTCGGCTCGTGTTCTCGCTCGCGCGGCGGCGCGCCGCCGTCGACGCGCTCCGCGCGGGGCCGCGCGAGCGCGACGTAGACGACCGGGACCAGCACGAGCGTGAGCAGCAGCGAACTGGCCAAGCCCCCGATCACCACCGTCCCCAGCGACCGTGCCGCCGCAGCGCCCGGATCCAGCACCAGCGCTAGCGGGAGCATGCCGGCGATCATCGCCATCGTCGTCATGATGATCGGGCGGAACCGTTCCCGCGCCGCTTCCCGCATCGCGAGAACCCGATCGAGCCCCTCGCGCATCCGGCGGTTGGCGAAGTCGACCAGCAGAATTCCGTTCTTCGTTACCAGACCGATCAGCAGCACCGATCCGATCAGCGAGAACAGGTTCAGCGTCTGGTGGGTCAGCGCGAGCGAGCCGAGCGCCCCGACGACCGCGACCGGAACAGCGAACATGATGATGAAGGGCGTCCGGTAGCTGTTGTAGAGCGCGACCATCAGCAGGTAGACCAGCAGCACCGAGAGCAGCAGAGCGATCGCCATCCCCGAGACCGTGTCGCTGACCTGCTGCTCGTTGCCGCCCGACGATGGTCCCACGCTGACGCTCGCAGGCAGGTGCAGCGCTGCCAGCCGGTGCGCGAACGTGCGCTGGACGTTGGAGAGCGTTGCGCCCTGCGCGAGGTTGGCCCCGATGTAGACGACGTTCTGCCGATTGATCCGCATGATCATCGGCGGTGCCGGCGCCTGCACGAGGTGGGCGATGTCGCCGACGTGGATGATCGAGCCGTCCGAAGCACGCACCGGAATCGCCTCGATCGCGGTCAGCGAGGTCTGCGCCGCGAGCGGGTAGGTGACCAGCACGTTCTTGAGACCGTCCGGGCCGGTGAACTGCGTCGCCAGATCACCGCCGAAGGCGGCTTCGATCGCGGTCGACGCGGTGCCGACGCTCGCGTCGAGCGCGCGCGCGCGGTCCCGGTTGAATTGGACTTCGACCTGCGGTGCGTCGCCGGGATCCGAACTGGTCACGTCGATCGCGCCGGGGGTCTGCCGGAGCGCTGTAGAGACCTTCGCCGCCCAGACTTCGGGCTGGCCGTCGAGGCTGGACACGACCTCGTCGATCGGCTGCGTGTTGCCGCCCGAGGTGTCGGTCGCCGGTACCGCGACGACGTTCGCGCCCGGCACGATGCGCTGCGCGCGAGCTTGGAGCTGCGCTACCCAGTAGGCGGTCGAGTGCGAGCGATTATCCTTGAGAAACACGCTGATCTGGGCGACCGCGCCATTGGTGATGTAGCCCGACAACTGGCCCATGTAGGCACCGGCCATCGAGGCCTCGGCCTGGAGATCGGGGACCCGGTCGACGAACTGCTCGACTTTCAGCATCCCGGCGCGCGTCGTCGTGAGCGGCGTTCCGGCCGGATAACTGATCGTCAGATAGAGTTGACCGCGGTCGACCGGCGGGATGTACTCGAAGCCGACGATGCCGAGCGGAATCAGCACCAACGCGAGGACCAGCGACAGCACGGAGACGACGATGACCGTTCGGCCGTTGTCCAATCCCCAGTGCAAGGCCCGGTCGACGTACCAGGAGCGCAAGCGCTCGAAGTTGTCGCCGAACCCCTCGATGATCCCCCACGGCCGCCAGCGCGAGAGCAGCGACCAGCGCCCGGCCAGCGCCGGCGTCACCGTGAACGACACGAACAGCGACGTCAGCGTCGCGACCGTGACGACCAAGCCGAATTCGCGCAAGAACAGTCCGACCGCGCCGGGCAGAAACGAGATCGGCAGGAAGACGACGACGTCGACCAGCGTGATGACGATCGCCGCGATACCGATCTCGTTCCGTCCGTTGACCGCCGCGACGCTCGGCGATTCGCCGTGCTCGAAGTGGCGTTCGACATTCTCCAGCACGACGATCGAGTCGTCGACCAAAATTCCGATGATCAGGGTCATCGCCAAGAGCGACACCGTGTCGAGCGTGAAGTGGGCGAGCTTCATTGCCGCCAACGTCACCAGCAGCGACGACGGGATCGAGATCATCACGACGATTGCGTTACGCCACGACCGCAGGAAGAACAGCATCACGATCCCAGTGAACACGATCGCCTCGAGCAGCGTGCGCAGAACGCCTTGGAGCTGCTGCTCCGTGTAGGTCGATTGGACGTTGAGGACCGAGAAGGTCACGTCGGGGTAGGTTCGCCGCAGCGCGGGCAGCGCGGCGAGTACGCGCCGCGAGGTGTCGACTTCGCTGGTGCCGGCCGACTTCTGCACGTCGAGTTCCACGCACGGGATCCCCTCCGAGTACGCGAAGACGCGCTGTGTCTCGTAGGCATCCCGCACGTAGGCGACGTCGCCGATGCGCAAGTACCGCGGCTGGGTCGTAAACGGGTTGGTCGTCGAGGTCGCGTTGCTCGAACCGGCCGAAGCGGCGATCAGCAGGTTGGCAACGGTCGGCACATCCTGAATGTCGCCCCGCACATCGAGGTTCGTTTCCCGATTGGGTGAGTAGAGGATGCCGCCCGGCGCGCGGATGTTGTTGTTGGTGACCGTGCTGACGATATCGGTCAGCGTCAAGCCCGAGGCGGAGAGCTTGTGCGGATCGACGTTGACCTGAATCGACGGCGAGACGGTGCCGTTCGCTTGGACGTACGAGACGCCCGGAATCTGTTCGAGCTGCGGAACGATTTTGTTGATGGTCAGCGAGGAGATGTCACCCGGGCCGAGCGCCCGCGAGCGCAGCACCAGCGAGACGACGACCGCCTCGCTGGGATTGTAGAGCGAGATTTGCGGGGCTTGGACGTCGTTGGGGATCGAGTGCTGCGCATTCTGCACGCGGCCTTGGACCTGCACCAAGTCGTTGTTCTGGTCGGAATTGAGCTGGAAGACCGCAACGATCGACGCCTGGCCCGGCTGAACCGACGTCTCGAGATAATCGAGCTGGGGCGAGCCGGCGATTTGATCCTCGAGCGGACGCACGACCGCATCGCGCATCTCGGTCGTCGAGGCGCCGGGATAGCTGACCAAAACCTGGATCGAGGGCGTGTCGGTGCTCGGGAATTGCTGCTGTACGAGAGTCGTCGCCGCGATGGTGCCGCCCAGCAGCACCAGCGCGAGGAAGACGGTGACCAGCGTCGGCCGCTGCACGAAAAGCTGCGTCAGGGACATCTAGCGGCTCTCCACCGCGAGCTCGGATTCGTGCGCGTCGGCAGCCAGACGTTCGAGCGAGATCTTCTCCGGCGGCCCCGGCGCGAGCCAGACGTAGACGACAGGGACGAGCACGAGGGTCAGGATCAGCGAACTGGTAAGTCCGCCGATGACCACCGTTCCCAACGAGCGTTTGGCGGCCGAGCCGGGATCGAGCGCCAGCGCGAGCGGCAGCATCCCCGAGATCATTGCGAGCGTGGTCATGAGGATCGGACGAAAGCGCTGACGCGCGGCCTGTTTGATCGCGTTGGCCTTATCGAGCCCGGCTTCGACTTTGAGGATCGCGAAGTCGACCAGCAGGATCCCGTTCTTGCTGACCAGCCCCACCAGCATGACCGTGCCGATCAGCGAGAAGAGGTTCAGGGTCTGGTTCGTGAGCGCGAGCGCACCGAGCGCGCCGACCGATGCGACGGGGATCGCGAACATGATCACGAGCGGAACGCGATAGGCGTTGTAGAGCCCGACCATCAGCAAGTACACCAATCCCAGCGAGAGGATCAGCGAGGTTCCCAAGCCGTTGACGGTCTGGATCGTGCTCTGCTGGTTTCCGCCGGCGGCCGCTCCGACGACGATCGTGTTCGGCAAGTGCAGCTCCGCCACGCGCTGCAGGAACGCGCGCTGGACGGAAGTCAGCGCGTTTCCCGGCAGCAGGTTCGCGCCGATGTGAATCACGGTCTGGCGGTTGATGCGCGTGACCAGCGCCTCCTCGGGACTGTTCTGCAGCCGCGCGAAGTCGCCCAGTCGCACGAGCTTCCCGGTCAGCGCGCGGACCGGCAGTTGTTCCAGCGTCGATATCTGCGTCTGATCCGCCATCGGGTAGAGCACCTGGACGTACTTCGTTCCCGTGCCGTTGGTCGTGTCGAACTGCGTCGCCAACGTTCCCCCGAATGCCGCGCGAACGGCCTGCGCTCCCAGACCGATTTGGACGCCCAGCGCGCGAGCACGCTCGCGGTCGAACTGGATGTCGAACTGGGGTGAGAGCTGCAGAGCCGAACTGTTGACGTTCAACGTTCCCGGCGTGTCCTGAAGTGCGGTCAGCACCTCCGGCGCCCACGCGTCGGGTTCACCGCGCGTGGCGCTGACCGTCGCGTCGATCGGCTGCTGGTTTCCGCCGCGCGTTCCCGTCGCCGGGACCGCGAAGATGCGCGCGTCGGGGACCAGCCGATGGCCGATCCGGTTCATCATCTGCGCGATCTGATCGGTCGAATGCGTTCGGCTCGGGTCGAGCACGACCCGGATCTGCCCGTTCGAGCCGAGGTTGATGCTGCCGCCGAACCCGGCCTGCGACGTCCCCGCGGTGGAGGTGATCGTCTGGACGTCGGGCAGCTGGAGGAAGCGCGCCGAAAGCTTCGTTATGGCGGCGTTCGTCGTCGTCAGCGGGGTCCCGGTCGGAAACTGAACCGTGCAGAAGATCTGTCCGCGGTCGACCGCGGGGATGAACTCGAAGCCGATGAACCCCAGCGGGATCAGGGCGATCGCTCCGGCCGTCAGGACGATCGCTCCCACGAAGACGAGCACGCCGTGGCGCAGCGCCCAACTCAGGATGCGTTCGCTGTAGAACGTCCGCAACCGCTCGAAGCCGCGCGTGAACGCGTCGATGACGCGCGGCACGCGCCAGTTCGAAAGCAGCGACCAGTTGCCGGCCAGCGCCGGTGTAATGGTGAACGAGACCAGCAGCGAGGTCAGGGTCGCGATCGTGACGACCAGCCCGAACTCGGCCAGGAAGCGGCCGACCTGGCCGGGCAGAAACGCGATCGGCAAAAAGACGACGACGTCGACCAGCGTGATCACGATCGCCGCGGGGCCGATCTCGGTGCGTCCGAGGATCGATGCCGTGCGCGGCGCTTCGCCGTCCTCGTAGTGACGTTCGACATTGTCCAGCACGACGATCGAGTCGTCGACCAGGATCCCGATGATCAGCGTCATCGCC
>Ga0182015_10001229_pt1 | contig 34650 bp, 30 predicted proteins | sample 712P3MmetaG_FD_120478 | JGI IMG/M metagenome (GOLD analysis project Ga0182015, IMG submission 120478) | Permafrost microbial communities from Stordalen Mire, Sweden - 712P3M metaG | ecosystem: Environmental > Terrestrial > Soil > Wetlands > Permafrost | place: Sweden: Stordalen | collected...
TAAAAGTTCCAATTGAAGAATTTTCCGCCAAGGTTCGAAAAGGCCCGGTTGTCGATGACGAAGAGGATTACTCCTTCCCAACCTGGGCTGGGATCATTCCGCTAGAAACGAGAGTAGGGACGCCCATCGACGATGCCAGACTGCTCCCCGGCCGGGCCGTGCCGGAATACGCGCGGCGGTACTCACGTTGAATCCCCAATTACGACTTGGCAAGCGAAGTAAAGAGATGTATCCTTACAGTAAGGAGTGCCAGTAAAGATGAGCTACTTTAGCACCATTAGCAGCAAAGGCCAGCTCACCGTTCCGCAGGAGATCCGTAAACGCCTCGGACTCCAGACCGGCGACCGTGTCGAATTCGTCGTGGAAGAAAATCGTACCGTAATTCGACCGGCTCGGTCGGAGGTCAATCCTTTCACACGGTTCATCGGAATTGCAGGCCCGTTCCCCGGAGGGGACGAAGGGATCAAGGCCTGGATTGATGATATGCGGAGCGATACAGACTACGAATGAGGACGGCCCTCGACACCAACATCTTGTCACCAGTCTGGTCAGGAACGCCAGACGCAACCGCGATCATTGCTCAGTTGCTCAGAGTCCGCGCCGAAGGCGCGCTGGTGGTAAGCGCACCAGTTTTCGTGGAACTCTCGGCCGTTCCCAGACTCAGCGTGCCGGTTCGGGAAGCGCTTAAAGAGACCGACATCGCTATCGATTTCGACCTCGGGGAAGATGTATGGCAGCTAGCGGCGTCAAGCTTTTCCGCCTATGCAGCGCGGAGACGTGCCTCGGGGGGAGGTTTGCCAAAGCGTTTGCTGGCTGATTTTGTGGTCGCATCGCACGCACTGTTAAAGGCCGACCGCCTAATGACCCGCGACGCCAGCCGCTACGCTCTCGATTTTCCCACCCTACGCCTGATCTAGTCCGCCGCTCTCCGGCGCGAGGACGAGGTCAACCCAAAACGGCCTCTACATTTCCCCGACTACGCAAACAGGGTATTGGCGGTCACGGAATCAGCAGCAATTTCCCCGTCGTCTTCCTGCCTTCCAACTCCCGGTGCGCACGCTGCGCTTCGCTTAACGGATATTTATGTTCAATCCGTAGCTTGAGCTTTCCTGAAGCCATCATGCCAAACACGGCGCCGGACCTTGCCACCAACTCTTCCCGCGTCGCAATGTAGTTCCCCAGCGAAGGCCGCGTCAGAAACAGCGATCCTTTCTGCGTCAAAGTGATTGGATCGAACGGCGGTACCGCACCACTCGACCCGCCAAATAAAGCCATCATCCCGCGCGGACGCAGAACATTCAGCCCCTTGTCGAAGGTAGTTTTTCCCACCGAATCGTAAACCACGTCCACGCCCCTGCCGCCAGTGAGCCGTTTCGTTTCGACCTCGAAATCGGATTGTGTATATAAGATCACTTCACCTGCGCCTGCACCACGCGCCAGCTTGGCCTTCTCCTCGGTTGAGACAGTGGCAATCACACGCGCCCCGATGTTGTGAGCCATCTGCACCAATAAAAGCCCAACTCCGCCGGCCGCCGCATGAATGAGCGCAGTCTCGCCTTTCTTCAACGGATACGTATCATGCGAGAGGTAGTGAGCCGTCATCCCTTGCAGCATCGCCGCCGCCGCTTCCGCGTCGCTTACTCCCTGGGGAATTGGCACCAGACGCTCCGCCGGAACCACGGCGTACTCCGCGTAGGAACCCAGCACGCTGGTCCAGGCCACGCGATCGCCAACCTTCACCGACGTCGCCTCGGCACCCACTTCACTTACCGTGCCCGCGCCTTCCTGACCGGGGACGAACGGAAGCGCCGCTTTGTACCTTCCCTCACGAAAGTAAATATCGATAAAGTTGACGCCCGAGGCGGAAATCTTGACGACTGCCTCGTCAGCCTTTGGACGTGGCATCGGAAGCTCCGCCGCTTCCATCACTTCCGGTCCGCCGACCTGCTTCACTTGGATTACTTTCATCCTCCGATTGTGCCACACGGGAGCCGACTCCAAATAGCCTTAGACCAGCGCTCTGTCGAGGGAAACGCCTTCGACGGTGGTCGGGATCTCCGGAAGGCCGGGAGAAGCCGCAACTGATTTTGACCATTCCCGGTTTGGGGTATAAATTCATGGGCTAACTGTTTCAAGGATATTTAACGATGGCTGAAAAGAAACCCCAGACTTTCGCGAATCATGCAAAGTACGATCCCGCGTTTCACTTCTTCCTGATTCCTGTTTTCGCACTCTCCGTTATCGCAGCCCTGGTTCATCTTCTCTGGCACCCCAGCCTGCATGCCGGCGCGTTCTTGGTCATCTCGATCGCGGCATTGATCGCACTTTTCAAGATTCGAATCTATGCCTTGAAAGTGCAGGACCGCGTGATTCGCCTCGAAGAGCGCCAGCGACTGATGCTGCTACTGCCAGAATCCATGCGCGCCCGCATTCCGGAGCTGACGGAGAGCCAGCTGGTCGCTCTTCGCTTCGCCCCCGACCCTGAACTGCCCGCTCTGGCCCAGCGCGCCATCGTCGACAAACTATCCAATGCGGATATCAAGAAGGCCATCCAGAACTGGCGCCCGGATTACTTTCGTATCTGAAGTTGCCTCCTCGCGGGGAGAAAAAGGTCGGGACTATGTCAGGAACCGGCTCCTTTCAAACCTTTTGACACCCTTATGCCGTCTGAGTACTGAAGGGAATGAGGTAATCCTCTTCCGATGCCGAAAGTAACCATGATTACGGGCTTTTCAGCGTTGACCCAGATTCGAACCCAAGGTACGATTTTGATACAATTCACCGGACTTTCACAAACTGAGTTGATCCGTATCTAGCAGAAACATATGCGAGTTTTTGGACTCCAAGTACGGATTGCAGTACTACTCGGCTTAGCCGCGCTGGCTTCTTCGTGTCAGTCAGCGAAAAAGACGGTCGCCGCGAGTGTTCCGCCGCCACCCCCGACCCAGGCGTCGCAGACGTCTACCCTCTCTGCGCCTTCGTCTACCCTTGCTGCATCTTCTACAACGGAGCCCGCTCAACCGGCTGGGCTGGGTGACTCCACAGGCCTGCCTTCCGCAAACGCCACATCCGATCCTGTGGGCGATCTGGTTTCTCATGTGGAACAGCAGTACCAGTCAGGATTGTCGAAGTTTCAGGCTGGCAACACCGATGGCGCCAGGCAGGATTTCGATCAAGCCTTCAATGCACTGCTCGAAAGCAATCTGGATATTCGTTCCGACGATCGGCTAGAAAAAGAGTTTGACCTCATCGTTGATGGTGTAAATCATCTGAATCTCGGCGAAGCCGCTACTGAATCCGAAGCTCAAACCTCGGAACCCGCGCCGATTGATGAGACGAATGGCATCACGCCCGCAGCCTCCGCCGACGTGAAAGCGAAAGCTCAGGCTGAAATCAAGTCGACTCACTCTGATCTCCCGCTGATGATGACGGACCAGGTCGCGGGGTACATCAGCTATTTCTCCAATCGCGGACGCGGGACCTTTGAGCGCGCCTTCGCTCGCTCCGGCCGCTACCACGACATGATGGTACGAATCCTCAAACAAGAGGGCGTACCGCAGGATCTTATCTATCTGGCGCAAGCCGAGTCCGGATTTCAGCCCACTGCGGTTTCCCGCGCTGGCGCCCGGGGCATCTGGCAATTCATGGGCAGCCGCGCCCAGGGGTATGGCCTGCGGCGTAGCCTTTGGGTGGACGACCGGCAGGATCCCGAGAAATCCACTCGCGCCGCCGCCCACCACCTGAGAGATCTTTACGCTCAGTTCGGCGACTGGTATCTCGCCATGGCCGCATACAACTCCGGCCCCGGGACCGTGCAAGCTGCTGTTAAGCGCACCGGCTACGCAGATTTCTGGGAGCTTTATCGCCGCAACGTTCTTCCGAAAGAGACCCGCAACTACGTTCCGATCATCTTGGCCGTCACGATCATGACCAAGAATCTGTCACACTACGGCTTCGACGACGTATCCATGGACGAACCTGCTGCCTTTGACAGCGTCGCCATCAACTATCCGGTGGATTTACGTCTGGTAGCCGATTGCGTGGACGCGACTCCTCAGCAGTTGCAGCAGCTGAATCCCGGCCTCCTGCGCCTCAGCACTCCCAAGGACGGGACATTCGAACTGCATCTGCCCGCCGGCACGCGGCAGGAATACCAGACCGCCATGGCGTCCATTCCCGCCGGAATGCGCCTCTGGTGGCGTTATCCCACGGTCCATTCCGGCGATACGCTGGCATCGCTGGCTCGCCGCTACCGCGTTACCGTCAAGTCGATTGTGGAAGCCAATCAACTGGATAGCACCGACCTCGATACGAACGCCAAAGTAGTCATTCCGCTTGCTCCCAACCAGCATCACGCGGGCGATAACGCTACCTTCGCCCGCCGGATCACTCGCTACAAGGTTCGCCGGGGAGACACCGTTCAGTCCGTGGCCGAAAACTTCGGTGTCCCCGCACAGATGCTCCGCCGCTGGAACGGTCTCCGCAGCGACAGCCTGCATGGACGCACCGTGCTCGCCCTGCACTTGCCCGTAAGCCCAAGCGGCGAATCTGCTTCCGCAACCACGACCACCTCGGCAACACGCTCGCACAAACCGGCTCAAATCGTCAGCGCAAAGCTTGCTTCTGGTAGCCGCGCCAGCCAGCCATCAACCACGGAACAGCAAGCGAGTTCCTCCGAAGAGACCAGCGTAGTCCACCACAAAGTAAAATCCGGCGAAACCTTTTATTCCATCGCCTCGACCTATCGGATCACCGTCGCCGCCCTCAAGCGCAGTAACCAAAACATCGCCACGTTGCGGCCTGGAATGATCCTAGTAGTGCAGCAAACCCGGTAGCGGTCCCCATATTCCAGTATCCCTGCATGTTAAAATAAAGGTTCCATGGCTACGATCCTGCGCAGAAAAACCGTGACCGTCACCGTCGGCGGAGTACGCGTCGGCTCCGATGCACCCATTGTGGTGCAGTCGATGACCAACACCGATACCGCCGACATTCTCGCCACGGTGCAGCAGTGCGCGGCTCTGGCGCGCGCCGGTTCGGAGTTAGTCCGCGTTACCGTGAACAACGACGAGGCGGCTGCGGCCGTCCCCCGGATCGTCGATTTACTCGACCGCCAGGGCATCCGCGTGCCCCTCATCGGCGATTTCCACTACAACGGCCACGTCCTGCTCACCAAATATCCTGAGTGCGCCCACGACCTCGCCAAGTACCGCATCAATCCCGGCAATGCCAGCATTGGCAAGACCGGCGACTCCAACTTCCGCACCATGATCGAAGTCGCGGTCAAATATCAAAAGCCGGTCCGCATCGGCGTGAACTGGGGTTCGCTCGACCAGACCCTGCTCACCAAGATGATGGACGAAAACTCCGCTCTCGCCGAGCCCAAAGATGCCCGCGAAGTCACCATGGAAACCATGGTCGTCAGCGCGCTAAATTCCGCCGAACTCGCCGAAAAATTCGGCCTCCGTCGCGATCAAATCATTCTCAGCGCCAAGGTCAGCGGCGTGCAGGATCTCATCGATGTTTACCGCGCCCTCGCCGCTCGCTGCGACTACCCTCTTCATCTCGGCCTCACCGAAGCTGGCATGGGTGCCAAAGGAGTCGTCGCCTCCAGCGCCGCCATGGGCGTAGTTCTGCAGGAAGGCATCGGCGATACCATTCGCGTCTCGCTCACGCCTGCGCCAAACGGTGACCGCACCGAGGAAGTCCGCGTGGCGCAGCAACTTCTGCAATCGCTTGGCATTCGCAGCTTCACCCCGCAAGTCACCGCCTGCCCCGGCTGCGGACGCACCACCAGCACCTTCTTCCAGGAAATGGCCGAACAGATCCAAACCTACCTGCGCGAGCAGATGCCCACCTGGAAAGGCCGGTACGTTGGAGTGGAAGAGATGAAGCTCGCGGTAATGGGCTGCATTGTCAACGGCCCCGGTGAGTCGAAGCACGCCAACATCGGAATCTCTCTGCCCGGAACTTTCGAAGAACCGAAAGCCCCCGTCTACGTCGATGGCCGCCTCTTCACCACCCTAAAAGGCGATCACATCGTCCCTGAGTTCATCACCATTCTGGATGAGTATGTCGACTCCCACTACGCCGCGCGGGAAGCCGCAAAAGAGCTAGCCGTCAGAAGCTAGAAATCCTGCACCCATTCCTAAATCAACCCGGTCATTCCGGCCATTTCTAAAACTAACCCTTGTCTTCCGACAGTAATTCCTAAAATTAACTCTTTGTCATTCGACTCGAAACTTCGCCTTCCGGCAGGAAGGCGAAGCGCAGCGGAGGAATCTGCTGTCGCTTCCAGTTCCGCTACTGCCCGTTAAATAGGCTACTGCCCCGTAAATAAAAAGATGGGATTCTGCGGCGCGGGCTCCCCATTCGATTGCACCGCCCCGGACCCGCTGAAGCCCGCCAGCAAATCAATCACCAGCGAGTCGGGCGCAACCGTAGTCCCCGGATTGTTCGTATTGCCATCCGTAGTATTGATCACCGCAACCGCCCCCGCATCGCACATGCTCATATAGACGCGGCTGCTATCGACCGATGAAACCGTGAACACCCTGAACCGCGTTGCCCCGGGCGTATACAACGCGGGCGCAACCGGAGGAGCGCAAGCAGACACTCCCGGCACCGTCGTCTGCCCCGCCGTAAATGTTGTCGAATTCGGACTTAGCAAAGTCACGTTTGGGGAACTCGGATACTCCACGCCCAGCGTGTTCGCGTTGAACACCGTCAAAATCGGGGTGATCACACAACTCCCAGTCCCTCCCACCGCGCATCCAGCCGTCTGCTGATAGCTCGCCACATAGAATCGGGTTCCATTCTCAAGCGCCGTCACCGAAACCGGCATACACGTTGTGGAACAGGGCGCGCTGGATCCACCGGCAGTCATATCGATCGCCGCCAGTTGCACTGGGATGTCGCTCGCCACGCCGTTTACCAGACCTCCGGTATCGCCAAACACATAAACCGTCCCGGTCACCGGATTCGTCACATACAACCGGTTCAGATACGGGTCGAAATAAATAAAGTTCGCCCCCGCACCTACCGGAAGACTACTGGTCACGGTATCGGTTGGGACGTCAATCGTCACCAGCTGACCATCCCCTTGCGTAAGCACATAAACCTTCTGCCCGTCGTTCCGCGCCACCACCCACACCGGAGTTATCCCGGTAAATCCCGTAACGAGGTTGGCCGAAAGATCGGCCGTATTCAAACTGCTCACCGTATTGCTGCCCTGGTTCGCCACATAAAGCTTTGGCGTCGCCGTGGTAGTCGGCGTCTCCGCCATCGACACGGGATTCACACCTACCATCGCCGCATTAGTCACCACATTCGTGGTCGTGTCGATCTTCGCAACCGAGTTGGAATTGAAGTTCGCCACATACATCTCCGTGCTCTCGGTGCTGGCCAAATAAACCGGCTGTCCCGGGATCGATGCCGCACCGCCTGTGATCGGCGCAAGTCCAGCCGTCGTATCCGTATATTGAAGGGTTGTGAGAGTAATGGCCGTGATGGGGAACGTGCCGTTGTAGGCATTCGGGTTGCATGGCGGTGCATTCGTCAGGCTGCAATTAGGAATAAAAGCTCCGGAAATTGCCACCGCGGCGCCAACCGAAACCAGGGTGCTCGTGGCTGGGTTGGAATACAGAGGAGTCTTGAGCGTCGCGGTCACCACATTTCCCACTTCACTCAGCGCGATAATGCTCGTACTCTCCCCCACCAGACTCTGCAAACCAATCGTCCCCACAGGCCCCAAGCCACTGGACGTGGTCGTCTGAAACACCGGCGTAAAATATGACACCACATCCACTCCGCCAGGCACTACGCTTCCCGCACTCGCTACAAAGACTCGTGCGTCCGTCGTGGCAATCACCGCATGAGTAGGCACATCTCCCAGATTTGGCTCGGAGGGGCTGGAGGTCGGAGTTTCGCCGATGACGCTATCTCCGGCCACATCAATCTGCATCGCCCCGCCAGGATAATTCGGCGAATTCGTGGCGATCCCAAACACCGTATGAAAATTGCTGGGCTGCGGATTCGATTCCACCGGGCATCCCGGCACCCCGCCGGTCGAGCACGGAATCACCACCGGACGATACACCTGCCCACAAGCCATCCACACCAGAATCGGCAGCGTCATGGCCGCCAGAAGAACCGCACGTCGAACGCTCATCGGCACCCCATCGTGCGCCGTTCAGAAAAAATTGTGATCATAGTTGAAAGGAATTCAACATTCTAACGGCTAGCCGAAATATCCGCCAGTAGCGGGACTCGACAGGGAAGTCTTACCCCGTAACCCCCTGTCCCCTCAGTGTTAAAGATTTTTGCTTTTGATTTTACTTGCTTCTGGGATGCGTCGATCACAACGCGAGTTGGATGAAGCTCAACCTTCTTCAGATCTTCCGAAATCGAACGGCCCTTACCGTTGGCGCCGCGACTTCCCGCCCGCCCCAGCCGCCGGAGCCGCTGCCTTGGATGCAGTCGCCGCCGGTTTCTTCTTGCCTTCCATCTGCGCCAGACTCTGCTTCAACGCAGCCATCAAATCCACCACCGGCGCCAGCTTCTTCGGCTTCTCCACCGCCGCCACTTCCCCACCCTCGAGCTTCGCCTCAATCAACTTCTTCAAATTTTCCTGGAACGTATCTTTATATTTCTCCGGATCCCACGTGTCCGCCAGCGCCTCGATCAACTGGTGTGCCACCTTGATCTCCGCTTCCTTCAATTCCACATCGGGCGCGCCAAACCCTTCTACCTTTTTTACTTCTTCCTCGTAATACATCGTATGCAGCATGATCCCGCCCTCGGTCGGCCGCAAAAACACCGTGTACTCGCGGTTGTGCATCGTAATTTTCGCGATCGCCACATACTCGCTGTCTTCCAGCGCCTTACTCAGCAGCGCATAAGGACGCCGCCCAGCCTCCTCCGGCATCATGTAATAGGACGACTCAAAATAAACTGGATCAACTTCGCTCGCCTTTACAAATTCCAAAATCTCCATCGTCTTGGCCGTCTGCGGCTCAATCTTCTTGATCTCATCCGGTTCGATCACAATGTACTCGTCCTTGCGGAACTCGTAGCCCTTCACAATCTCGCTGCGGTCCACCACCACATTCTCCGCGGGGCAAATGTATTGCTGCTTCACCCGCACCTTATCCGGCCGATGCAGCATGTTGAACGAAATTCCGCTCGATCGCGCCCCAGAAAACAAGCGCACCGGCATGGAAATGAGCCCGAAAGTTAAATGTCCCGACCAAACCGACGATGGCATAGTTCCCTCTCTCGCGAAACCCGTCTCTAGCAAAACCCGCTTCAGCGAGACTCCTTCAAGCAAGACCTGCGCCAGCGAGACCCACGTTAATTAAGACCAAGCTACCAAGGCCCGCTTTAACAAAAACTCGTGCTAGCAAGACCCGCTTCAACGATCAAGCTTGGCAAGGGCACGACCTCAGTCGTGCCCTTACGCTCCCCGTTATGATCCGCGCTTCAGCGCCTGAGGTTCGCCTCCGCTGCCAAATTAAACCGACCAGCATCGTGCTAACCTGCCCAGACTTGGCAGTTTAGCTTAGGATGGAATCTAAGATGCACAAATCTCCAGGCACGATGAACCGAAGTACCAAGCCGGAGGGAATGGGGTTGGCAAGCGACAGGCCCTAGGGATTGTAGTTAACTGAGTCAGTTCGTCCAAGACTCGACCGAGCTTTAGGTCAACCCTTCCTGCCCCGCGCCTCCCGTCTAACGAACTATCCTACTGAGGTACGCGCCTTCACTGGTTGGAAGGATCCCTGCTTTCTCTGTTGCTGCAAAACGCCCCGAACAGCCCGCCGCAAAATCAACCTCGATTCCGGTCGCATGCAGCGCAAACGCCTAATTTTTGCACGTACCTTAAAAAGTACAAAGCACCCTTGTCAAGTCCACTTTGGACCCCATTTTCACCCCTCCCGCTACCCTCTAAAGTAGGCCTGATTTGCACAGGTCAACTCATTGAATCCATTGCTGCGCCAAAAGCCGCTGCTGAAGAATCAGCTATTTCCAAACTCAAGAATTACTCTTTTCCACATGTTCCACGTGGAACATAGCTGTTATTTAGATCGGCGTCATTTGACGGCCTCGCCGGGCCTCAACGATCATTCCCATGAACACCTTTCACAGGAGACACCATGACAGACTTGCGTTATCCCATTGGCAAGTTCATCTATGAAAGTTCTTCAACTGGATCATCGAATGAAGAGCAAAAGAAGAAACACTTGGACGACATCGCCCAAACACCCGCCAACTTGCGCGCCGCCTTGAAAGGCCTGTCAGACAAGCAACTCGACACGCCTTATCGGCCGGAAGGCTGGACTGTCCGCCAGGTCGCACACCACGTTCCTGACAGTCATCTCAACGCCTACATCCGCTTCAAGCTCGCCCTCACCGAAGACGATCCCACGATCAAGCCCTATGCCGAGGACCGCTGGGCGCAACTTGGCGACACGCAAACCACGCCAGTGGAGGTCTCGTTAACTTTGCTGGATGCATTGCACACGCGATGGGTAAACCTTCTGCGCTCATTGAAGCCGGAGGATTGGAAGCGCACGTTCCGCCATACGCAATTGGGCGAGGTAAGTTTGGAAAAGAATCTCGCACTCTACGCCTGGCATGGACGCCATCACGTGGCTCATATCACCAGTTTGCGTGAAAGAAGTGGCTGGTAAGGCAATTAGACTTTAGCCTTGGAACCCGCGACCGAAGCCTGACATCGCAAGCCTACGACATTCCCATTTTCCACGCCAGGTAACTGCAAGCCTCGCGCAGCACCGCGTAGGCTCGCGAAATTATGCTGTGCGGGCGCGAATCGGGACGAGGCGAAACATATACCGGAACAATCCCCTCGCCCTCGAGCAGCCGCTTGATGCGATACACATGGTACGCATCGCTCACGGCGATGCAACTATGCAATCCATTGGCTCGCATGATCACAGCCACGCGCTTCGCCGATTGCGCCGTATCGGAGCCTTGCGTTTCGGCGATCAGATTTCGTTCTGGAATGCCGCGATGCTCAAGATAATCGCGGCCCACGCCACCTTCACTGAAGCTGGGATCGGCTGCAGCTCCCCCGGTTGTGATTACTACTGGAGCAAGGCCTCTCTGAAACAGATCGAAGGCGTGATCGAGACGCGCACGCAGCACCGGCGAGGGATGGCCGGAATATTCCGCGGCGCCAAACACAACGATCGCATCGGCGGAATGCAACTCCTGCAACGAGCCTTCGTGAACGATTCGGCCGGCAGTGAGCGCCAGCCACACGGCGAGCGCGAGCAGGCCGAGCAATTCCAGGCGAAGAATCCAACGGCCTGGCGAATGCCGCGAAGCCGGATCGGCGTTCATCCTTTGGCAAAAAAGGTGGAGATTTCTTCCGCGGAAATTGCGCCCTCGCGCATGACGCGCCAGCGCGCGCTTTCATCGGTGAGGTCAATGATGGTGGAGGGAATATCGCGCGGCGAAGTTCCGCCGTCCACAATGATGCTGATGCGGCCCTGCAGTTGTTCGTAAACCTGCTCCGCGCTGGTGCACTCCGTCGCTCCGCTCAAATTCGCGGAAGTAGCCGTGATGGGAATGGCCGCCGCGGTTACGACGGCGAGAGGAATTTTGGCGTTCGGAATACGCAAGGCAACGTTGCCGGTGTTGGCGGTGACTTTTAATGGCAGGCGCGATCCAGCTCTGACGATGATGGTCAGCGGACCCGGCCAGTATTTTCGCGCGAGCGCGTGAAATTCTTCGGGCAACGCCTTGGCGAGTTCTTCCGCCTGATCGACGCTTTCGATCAATAGGGACAGGGGTTTGTGGCGCGAGCGGGTTTTGATGTCGTATACGCGGTCAACTGCGCGCAGGTTAAACGGATCGGCGGCGAGGCCATAAAACGTATCGGTTGGCATGCCCAGCACTTCGCCCGCCCGAATCTGATCGGCGGCGTACTTCACCAACGAACTCTCCGGAGCCTCACTATTAATTTTTACAATTTCCGCGCGCACGACACTCCCTTCCTGCTGCTTCTTGCCGGTGGTGTTTTTCCCGTGGAACCTACCATAATACGGCAAGAGCATGCAATTGGGGGAACAGCGTATCATGCTGCATATCCCCGATGAAGAAATCGACAGAAGCCGCATCCAGCGCGCATCAGCGCCTTCGACGTATTGAAGGTCGCCACAATCCACTTATCAAGCAGCTTCGGCTGGCTTTCTCGCGCGCAGAACTTACCGAGGGGGGCGATTGCGCGATTGAGGGGCTTCGCATACTTGAAGAAGCCATTCGCAGCGGACTGCGCTTCAGCGCGGTGTTCTTTCGCGAGTCGGCTCAAGAGCGCGCGGAGCGCCTGCTTCCGCAGATTGGCGCGCAGGTGGAAACGCTTTTGCTTCCAGATAAATTGTTCGACAGCCTGGTGCCCAGCGAGTCTCCGCAGGGCGTGGCCGCGCTGGTTCGGCTGAAAACTTTTTCAATCGACGACCTCATCGAACGCACGCAGGTCGGTCCGATGATTGGGCTGGCGGGACTTCAAGATCCAGGGAATCTGGGGACGATTCTGCGGTCCGCCGAAGCGTTTGGATGCGCGGGCATAGCTTTAGGGGAAGGGACCGTTAGCGTACATAACTCAAAGGTGGTGCGAGCGTCGGCCGGATCGGTTTTTCGCTTGCCCATGATTCATGGGCATGGAAAGGTGGCGGCGGCCAAACTGAAGGATGTTGTGGGAAAGCTTCGCTCGCAAGGGGTACGTTTGCTGGCGACTTCGTCGCACAAAGGAACGCCATTGGATCAGGCGGATCTGAAGAGTGCCGCGGCGATCTTCTTCGGCAACGAGGGCTCCGGATTGCCGCGCGACTTGATGGCGGAGATGGATGAAGTGGTGGTGATTCCACATTCCGAGCAAGTAGAATCCCTGAACGCGGGTGTGGCTGCGAGCATCGTATTGTACGAAGCGGCCCGGCAGAGGAAGCTCTTAGCTTCCAGCCGTTAGCTTTTAGCTAGGAGCTTGAAGCTTCACGGCAGCATCTGGATGCTCATTTCATGGGACTTTTTGAAGCCATTCCGAATGTTGATCGGGCGAAGGATCGGACCCGGCCTTTGGCGGACCGGATGCGGCCGCGGACGCTGGACGAGTATGCGGGGCAGGAGCATCTGATTGGGCCGGGGAAGCCGCTGCGGGCGCAGATGGATCGCGACGATACCGGGTCCATTATTTTTTGGGGACCGCCGGGAACGGGGAAAACGACGCTTGCGAAGATCCTAGCCAGCATGACCAAAGCGGAGTTCATTGAATTTTCCGCGGTGCTGGCAGGGATTAAAGAGATCAAGCAGGTGATGGCGGATGCGGAGCGGGCGCGGCAGTATGGAACGCGGACGATTGTGTTCATCGATGAAATTCACCGCTTCAATAAAGCACAGCAGGATGCATTTCTGCCTCACGTGGAAAAGGGCAACATCCGTCTGATTGGGGCGACGACGGAGAATCCTTCTTTCGAAATCAATGGCGCGTTGCTCTCGCGCTGCCGCGTCTACGTATTGCATCCTCTGACGGAAGACCAGATCGTGCAACTGCTCAGGCGCGCGCTCACGGACGAAGAGCGTGGGCTTGGGGCAATGGAGTTGCGCGCCTCCGATGACGTTCTGAAGAAGATTGCAAGCTATACCAGTGGGGACGCACGCAGCGCCTATAACGTGCTGGAGGTCGCGGCCAGCCTGGCGCAGTCGACTGAAACTCATAAGGGCGGAAATCAACCTGCGGGACGTCAAACGGCGGAAATCACGGACGAAATTGTTCGCGATGCCCTGCAGAGACGTACCTTGCTGTATGACAAAGCGGGCGAAGAGCACTACAACCTGATTTCGGCTCTGCATAAATCGGTGCGCAACAGCGATCCCGATGCGGCGCTTTACTGGCTGGGGCGCATGATTGAGGCGGGAGAAGATCCGCTTTACATTGCGCGCCGCGTGGTGCGCATGTCCGTGGAAGATATTGGATTGGCCGATCCAAATGCGCTGTCTATGTGCATGGCAGCGCGCGATGCGGTGGATTTTATCGGCATGCCGGAGGGAAATCTGGCTCTGGCGCAAGCTGTGGTTTACCTCTCGGTTGCGCCCAAATCGAACGCGCTTTACACGGCTTATGGCGACGTGCAGGAGGACATTGAGCGAACCGCCGCGGAGCCGGTGCCGCTTCATCTGAGAAACGCTCCCACGGGCTTGATGAAAGGTCTGGGATACGGCAAGAACTATCAGTATGCTCACGATCTGGAAGGCAACGTCGCCGATATGCAATGCCTGCCGGAGAATTTGCGCGACCGCGTCTACTACCATCCAACTGACGAGGGGATTGAGAGGCGAATTCGTAGCCGGATGGAGGAGATCAAGCGGCGGCGCAAGTCGAGGGGCGGGGATGGTTCTTCTGCATAAAGGAAGTGTCAGCGAAACCGCAGGCGTTAAAGCGCGGCTAGTTTTAAGGAGCTAACGGCACGACTGAAGTCGTGCCCTTCCCAGGCCTGCGCGAAGAGGGGCTTTTCAGCGGCTGCCAGCATACTCTCTTCGTCTCTCCGAGATGAATTTATCGTTATGTATACTTCGTCTCTGCGAGGTGAATCTATCGTTATGCATACTTCGAAAGTTGTGCGTGTCCTGTTAGCCGCGGCGTTAGGCGCCGTCCTGGCGATTTGTTTCCAGCCGTATGTTTGTGCGCTGACACAGGATCAGAATCCCGGAGTGGTCGAAGAGGGAAAATTCCGACTGCATAAGATGGAACAGCCGATTGGGGAAGAGACTTACCAGATGACGCGGGACGCCGGATCGCTCACGGTGAGGATGGATTTCAAATTCACCGATCGCGGCACGGCGGTACCGCTTTCAGCGACATTCCGCGGGGATTCTGACCTTTCGCCGCAAGCGTTCGAGATCAAGGGGAAGACTTCGCGCAGTAGCGACATTGATGAGGCCGTGGAAGTGCAGCCGGGGAACATTCGAATTCGCAGCCGCAGCCAGTGGAAGAATGCCACGCGTCCGCGGGCATTTTTTACGATTGCAGGTTATTCGCCAGCGACGATGCAGATGCTTCTGGTGCGGTATTGGTCCGCGCATGGATCTCCGGTGGAGCTGGCGACCCTCCCCAGCGGGACAGTGAAAATTGAACCGCGCGGGCAGGACATAATTTCGATTCACGGTCACGATGAAACGCTCAATCGTTATCTCATTGAAGGGTTGATTTGGGGGAGGGAAACATTGTGGCTGGACTCCCATCAGAATTTGGTGGCGGTGGTTACGCTCGATGCGGAGTTTGACCATTTTGAGGCGATCCGAGAGGGGTACGAAAGCGCGCTGGGCACATTCGTGGCGAGAGCGGGCACCGATGGGATGGCGGCGTTGGCGGCGATGTCGCGGAAAGTGTCGGATTCGGGGAGCACTGCGAATGCGATTGCGTTGGTGGGCGGGACTTTGATTGATGGCACGGGACGGGCTGCGGTTCCAGACGCTACAGTGGTGATGAAGCAGGGACGAATCGTAAGCGCCGGTCCGCGGGCGAAGGTGAAAATCCCCAGGCACGCGTCGGTGATCGATGTGCATGGAAAGACGATCCTGCCTGGACTTTGGGATATGCATGCGCACTTCGAGCAGGTGGAGTGGGGACCGATTTATCTTGCAGCGGGAGTGACTACGGTTCGTGATTGCGGGAATGAATTTGAGTTCATCACGGCGGTGCGAGATGCGATTGCGAAAGGGCAAGGCATGGGGCCTCGACTGCTGCTGGCGGGCATTGTCGACGGCACGAGTCCGTTTGCGATTGGGGTGCAACGGGTAGATACGCCGGAAGAGGCACGAATGTGGACGGATCGCTACCACGATGCGGGATTTCAGCAGATGAAGATTTACAGCTCGGTCAAGCTGGAAGAGGTAAAGGTGATTGCGGAAGAAGCGCACCGTTTAGGAATGACGGTCACCGGGCACGTGCCGGAGGGACTGAACGCGTTTCAGGTGATTGAGGCGGGGCAGGACCAGATTAATCACATCTCCTACATCGCGAACATCATGCACGACCCGCTACCGGCGAATGCGGATCGTAAGGCGCGAGCGGAGGCGACGATTGGGATTGATTTCAACTCGGAGGCTGCACAACATGCGGTGGCGTTCTTGAAGTCGCATGGAACAGTGGTGGATCCGACGATCGCGCTTTATGAGTTCTCGACGGCGACTTCGGAAAAACCTCCCGCGAGCTTTGAGCCGGGAGTGACGAAGGTCGCGCCGGAATTGGAGGAACAACTTACGGATGTGGGGCCGCCGAGCGAACGTTCTGAGATGAGCGAGAAGATGTTTGAGAAAGAGTTGCAGGTTGTGGGAGTGCTGCATCGTGCGGGCATTCCGATTGTGGCGGGCACGGACCAAACAGTGCCGGGGCATAGCTTGCATCGCGAGCTTGAGCTTTACGTAAAGGCGGGATTCACGCCGATGGAAGCGATTCAGGCTGCGACGCTGGTGCCAGCTCGAGTGATGGGCGTGGAGAAAGAAGTGGGCACCGTTGAGGCGGGGAAACGTGCGGACTTGATCGTGGTGGATGGAGATCCGCTGGCCGATATACGGAACACGCGCAATGTGGAGCTCACGATTACCGCGGGGAGGGTGTATAACAGCGCCGATTTGTGGCGGAGTGTGGGATTCAAACCGTGGGACAAATCGGATTTAACGAGCAGCGCGGGCCACTGAGCTTTTGCGCTGAATTTTTTCCGGCATAAATCTTTGCTGGCGCGAATCTGTTCCGGCTCAGCGGGCTGGCGACGCTCCGGTGAAAATCAAGGCGTGAGCTTTGACGGTTCTCCGTAATGAGAGCGCGGCAACGTAAAAAAAATGATGAGGCACGCGAGGGCCAGGACAGCGACAATGAAGATGCTGCCTTCTGGGCCAGTTGCGCCACCGCTGAGAACGGGCTTGCCGACGGGATGCGTGGCGAGAAGATGGTGCTGGACCATGGTTCCGCTATCGGCAACTCCATAGAGAAAGGATTGGCCCCAATCCCATGTAGTGTGGAAGCCGATTGCCCACCATAAAGAGCCGGTGCGCCACAGGCTGAAACAGAAGACCATGGCGGCCAGGCCGGCGGAGAGCAGGCCGATGGGCGACTCGCCGGGATTTTTGCTGTGGCCGAGGCCGAAGAGGAAAGAAAAGATCAGGGCAGCGGTCCAGAAGCCGAGGGCCTGGCTGTGGCGAGTTTTGAAGGCCCATGCGTAGATGCCGGCGAGGCCGCGGGTGAGCGTGTACTGCAGGTAGCCGCGCGTGAGGTACTCCTCGATCAAGCCGACGAGTAGGAATCCGAGGAGCCAGATTGCTCCGTAACGGAGAATGTCGCCGCCGAAGAGCAGGCGGCTGTCGATGACGAGAAGCCCGGTTTTCCAAAGGGTGAGAATCAGGAGCGAGAGACAAGCGATCCCCCAGCACAATCCGGCGAGGAAGAGTGGGAGTTTGCGGTTGCCGCCGAGGCCATAGACGGAGTTCGGACGCCGCTCGATTCGCGACATGATCCAGGTGACGAACAACACCACAACGAAGGGAATGGATTCATTCAGCAAGGTATGGATCGCGGACATTTCCACCGGGGTGTTGGTGGGAGACTTGGCGGCAGGCGGATGGATTTTGTGAGCAACAATATTTACGCAGAAAATAATAGCAGCGAAGATGGCGATGAAGATGAGGAGGCTCCATCCGGCGCGGAGGCCGTCTTTGCCGATGAAGATTTTGCGGAGGGTCGATGGCTGGGAAGGCGGAGTTGGAGCGAGTGGAACTGAGTCGGGAGAAGTGGGCGGCGTAAAGGCTGCGTTGTCGTTCAAGAGATTCCTCGTTATGAGAGACCCATCCTAGCCTTTCCGGGATTTAGCGGGAATGGCGGCGATGTTCTATGAGGATGCAGCGGTCCATCACCACGAGAATTCCGGCTTTCCGAGCTTTCTCGGCGGCCTGCTGGTGAATCACATCTTCCTGCATCCAGATCGCGGGGACTTTTAACTGAATGGCTTGGTCGACAATCTCGGGAACGAATTCGGAGCGGCGGAAGATGTTCACGATATCGATTTTGCCGGGGACGTCGAGCAGAGAATGGTAGGATTTTTCGCCGAGACATGAATCGATCTGCGGATTGACGGGAATGATGCGGTAGCCGTGGGTCTGCATGTAGGCGGAAACGCCGTGGCTGGGGCGAAGCGGATCACCGGAAAGTCCGACGACGGCGATGGTTTTCGAGCGCTGGAAAAGCTGAGTCATTTCGTCTGGGGGTGGAGCAGTTGTCATCGGGAGATCGGTCCTATTTCTTGTTCGCGGCGTCGAGTTTCTGCTTGTACATTTTGAGCGCGAGTTTGCGAACGGTTTCAGACACTTCTTTGTTGGCGGAGATATTTTTTAGATCCTGGGAGAGCAAGTGTTTCATCAAGCCTAGTCCGAGGTCGAGGGGAGTGCGCGGGTTGGCCACGAGATTACGGACGACGATATAATTTTTCATGAAGCGGCGCTTGAGCGGGATCTGGCGCAGGACGGCTTCCAGAACGTTTTTTTGCAGGGCGAATTTTTCCACTTCACCGTCGGAAAGTTTGGGAGCATCGAGCACGGCGAGAGCGACGACTTTTGTTCCATCGCGAATGAGGATTGAGCGCTCTTCCTTGTTGCCTTTTAGGGCAAGTTGGATGCGGCCTTTCACGTCGAGGCCGTTGATCTTCTGCATGGTATTTTCGCGCCTCGCGGGTGTGGGCGGCTTGGGAGCAATCCGTCCGGGCGTGGCGATGGCGGGTTTCGCGGCTGTTGCCGCGGAGGGCGCAGTCGAAGGAAGAGGCTCAGTGTTAACCGTAACGTCTTGCACTGCGGAGACGGGGAAGTAGTCGGCTCCCAGCAAGTCCATGATTCCGCCGATCGGCTGGAACGGCTTGTCCTGTTCGGCAATAATTTCGGTGGCGTGCTCGGCGAGATAAGCGGTAACAGCTTCTTCGGAAACTTCCTCTTCTTTTTCTGCGCCCGGGATTAATTCGGGGGGGGCTGCGGGCTCGACACTTTGCCTTATCGGGATAGAGGCAGGCCCAACTTCGGGGACGTGAGGAGCAGCGGCGGTCGAGGAGACGTCCGCAACAACATTCGTGGGAGGAATGCTTTTGCCGCCATTCAATAATTCAGCGACAGTGGTGACATCATTCTGTTTCAGATAAGGATTGGAGCGCAAGGACTCGAGAATCGGCTGCGAACCGCGCACGCGGGCACTCTGCAACATAGCCGCAATATTTCCTGTCGATGCGGAAATTGCGAACTTGGCTAATTCAGCTTCTGGTACGGAGGGATTTTCGAGCAGGGAGGGGAGCAACGCGGGACGAATATTGTCGGGAGAAATCAGATAATCGAGGACCTCTCGCGCGGTCTTGGGATCGGAAGCGGCCGTAAGGGAAGCCTTTTCATCCCAGCCAGCAAGGGTCATGCGCGCCAGCTCGCCAAAGACTCTGTTGTGCTTGGCGAGATAAACGAGGATTTCGAGGTTTTCATCGGGCGGCACGGAAAGCGCGCCACGGGCCGCAAACTGCATCATGTTCGACGGAAGCTTTAATGCTCGAACCTGATCGATCATCCGCGCCATCAGTTACCCCTCCGACGTTGAGAACGCTTTGAGCTGACGTTGCGTTCGAGTTCCTGTACCGCAAGTTCAAATTCGCGGATGAGACGGTTTTGGTTTTTCGCGCGCTTGAACTCGTCTAATAGAGCGCGATAATACCAAAGCGTTCCGTCACGGCCACCGTTGAAGCGTGCCCAGATCGATTCCCCAACCTCGCGGTAATCGGAGAGGATGGAACGAACGTTGTTCAGCTTGTCAGAGGCGGAAACGAGCCGGGTATCGGCGTCGGCTTTCTTCAAATGCCGCAGGTAGGTTTGCTTGCGCTCTCGCCACGGCGGCTTAGGATCGGTATCGGAATCGGTGCATCCATCCACGATTTTTGCCACGCGGTTGCCGAAGCGACGCTTCACTTCCTTAAACATCGGCACGCCACCGCAGTCTTCGACCACATCGTGGAGCAGGGCGGCGATAGCCAGGTCTTCATCTCCGCCAAATTCGAGTGTCAGGGATACGACGCCCATCAGGTGCGCAATATAAGGCGTTGTGGAAGCTTTACGGGTTTGTCCAGCATGTTTCTCCGCAGCAAAAGTAAAAGCGCGAAGGAATCGGGGACCGAGCTTCACCGCTTTCTGCTTCTGCGACGCCGCGGATTTCCGCTTTGCAGTCACGAATTATTTCTCCTGTTTCTCGCCACGCCTGGCCATGAGATAAGCGCGAATGAAGGGCTGCAAGTCACCATCGAGCACACGATCCACGTCGCCTACCTCAGTCTTTGTACGATGATCTTTGATCATGCGATAAGGCTGAAGCACGTAAGAACGGATCTGCGATCCGAAATCGTTATCGAGTTTTGAGTCTTCAATCTTCTTTGAAGCGGCGCGCTTCTTCTCCATTTCGAATTCATAAATTTTGGAGCGGAGCATGCTCATGGCGCGCTCGCGATTTTTGTGCTGGGAGCGTTCGTTCTGGCAGCTTGCCACCAGGCCGGTAGCGAGGTGAGTGATGCGCACCGCCGAATCGGTGGTATTCACGTGCTGTCCGCCCTTGCCGCTGGAGCGGTAAGTGTCGGTGCGGATGTCCTCGGGCTTGATGATGACTTCGATGCTATCGTCGATTTCCGGCGAGACGAAAACACTGGCGAAGGAAGTATGCCGGCGTTTCGCCTGATCGAATGGAGAAATTCGGACGAGCCGATGCACGCCGATTTCACTGCTGAGCAATCCGAACGCATACTCGCCGTTCACGGCGAAAGTGGCGGACTTCAGCCCAGCCTCCTCTCCGGGTTGATAGTCGTAAAGGACAGTTTCGAATCCCTGACGTTCAGCCCAGCGAAGGTACATTCGCAACAACATGTCGGCCCAGTCCTGCGATTCCGTTCCGCCAGCGCCGGGGTGAATTGTGACGATCGCATTGAGCGTGTCGTTTTGCCCGGAGAGCAACGTTTCGGTTTCCAGTTTGTCGACTAGTTCGCGCAGCGAGTCGATCTCGCGGCGTAATTCGACGTCGACACTTTCGCCTTCTTTTGCGAGATCAAAGTAGGCGGTGATGTCCTCGGTGCGGCGCGACAGGTCGGCGTCGGTGGCGAGCATGTGTTCGAGCCGCTTTTTCTCGCGCATTACCTGCTGAGAACGCTGCGGATTCGACCATAGATTCGGGTCGGCGGACTGCACTTCAATTTCGGCTAGTTGCGGACGGCGCTTGTCCGCGTCAAAGATACTCCCGGAGTTCGCGCACTTTTTTGCTTAGCGCGCCGTATTCCTGTTCGAACTCTTGATTCATAAGGATGATTCCGATTTTCCCGTAAGTACGAAGCGCGTGAGCAGCGCCCCTGCTGAAATTATCGCACACAGCCATGCGAACCAATCGCCGTGTCGCGTGTAGAAGGTGGTTACCGAAGTGAGAGCGTAAGGCGCGACCATCGCTCCGCGTTCTTTGCGCGCCATCCGCGCCACCACCCTGCCATAAGGATCGATTGCGGCGGTGACCCCGGTATCGGTAGAACTCAAGATCCAGCGGTCATTCTCGATGGCGCGCATTCGGGTTTGATTAAGATGCTGCGCATAAGCGCCGCTATCCCCGTACCATCCGTCATTTGAGAGATTCACGAACACCTGCGCGCCATTATTGGCAAACTGCCGCACGTCATCGGGAAACACGGACTCATAGCAAATGAAAATGCCCAGCGGGATGCTGCCTGCGGCGAGAGGGGCACGCGATGTCCCGGGGGTGAACTCTCCGACTTCTTTGGTGAGACCGCCGGCGAATGCAAATAATTTGGGGAAGGGCAAGTACTCTCCGAAAGGGACGAGGTGCACTTTGTCGTAGCGTCCGCTCCAATTACCCGATGGGCTGATCAGCGCGGCGGAGTTGAAAACTTCCGATGGGGATTTGCCGGTTTGCGTGGCAGGTGTGCTGCCGATTGATCCTGTGACGACCCAAGTCCTGGTTTCGCGGGCCATTTGGCTGACCGGATCTTGAAAGAGTGGGTCGGTGGTGAAGAAAGGCGCAGGAGATTCAGGCCACACGATAAGGTCGGGTTTGTCGGTTTGGGATCCTGGGGCGCCAAAGGAAGAGGTCGTGGAGGAATCGGCTTTCACGGTCAGATCAATCAGATCGCGCAGCGTACGTTGAAAGGTGTCGCGCGTCCAATTCTCATCGACCGGAATATTTTCCTGCACCAGCAGAGCAGAGCGATCGAAGGGAACGGCGGGAGCATCGACCAGCCTGCCGGCTTGCAGCACCAGAGCGGCGACCAGCGAGGCGAGCAACAATGTGCTGCGCTTTTTCCTCGGCACAAGAAAAGCGGCCGCCACGGCTACGTTGACCAGCATTATTTCAAAGGAGACTCCGTACACGCCGGTCCATGTTGTGATTCGGCTTAGGGAGATGTTATCCACCTGTGCGGTCCCGAGCAGGTCCCATGGAAAGCCGGTCACGCGAGTTCGCGCCAACTCTACTGCGACCCACAAGAACGGAACAGCGATCAAGGCCCGACGATTATCGCGGCCCGGCCCGGCGGCAAATCCAACCAGCAAGCCGAAGAAGCCGCTGTAGAGGCCAAGGTAGAGACAGAATAAAAAGAGGGCCAGCGCCGCGGCCGGGGCGCTGAGGCCGCCATGCTCATGCATGGTGTCGTAAATCCAATAACAGGTGCCGGCAAACCACAGGATTCCAGAGGCGTATCCGAGCAGAAACGCCTGCCCCGGCGTGGCGGCCTGCAACTTGATTGCACCCTTAACTTCCAGCGCACCTGCGGGACGCGCGCGCAATAAAGCCACAATCAATGGAGCGAACGCCACCCAGGACAAAACATACAATCCGGGCAGTGGAAAGATCAGGATCTGCAACAGCGTGGATAGACCGACGAGCAACCAGGCGCTGTAATGAATTTGCCGCACTGGCAAGGATAGCAAAAAGCTCTCAGTTCCCGGTTTTTAGAAGCGGCGAGGTTGGGGGCTTGCTTTCTTAGGGCTCTGTGCTTACGAGCTTTGTTCTGACGAATTCTGCAATTTCGCTCGTTAGATATGGCGGAGGGGTGATACGAAAGAGAGGACGGTTCGCCACTGGTTTGAGGGATACTGAGCGCCACGCGGCGGTGGCGTCCGCATGATCGTGGAGGATGACGGCGTCAGCGCGATCGAGAAATTCCTGCGCCGACTTTTTGAAATCTTCAGTGCCGGGATTGAGCACCGTGAGATAGAGATCGGGACGGATAAACTTCATGATGCTGTTCGACTCAATGATCACGTTGCGGCAGGATTCGATCCGCCGGCGCAGGGTGGGCATCGCTTCGGCTAATCTTCCCTGCTCTGTCCTTACCCACAGGGCACGCACGGCGCCAGCCTGCAGAAATCGCGAAGTGTCCGACTCGCCGGAGCGATTTTTTTCTTGTGAAATCGCCCAAGAGTGGTCGCCAGTTGTACAGTCGCAGGCTGCGCCGTTTGCGGAACAGATACCGTGGCCGTATTGCGTAATCTTGACGGCAGTCCATTCGAATTGGGGAAGTGCGGCGATCAGGCTAGCAACCACGCTGGTCTTTCCGACACTTCGCGAATGGCCGCCTATTACGACAACTGACATAATGTGTGTCTTAGATTCCGGTTTAGGGCCTCTAGGTTCAGGCTTTCGATCGGGCGGGAAATCGCAATCTGCAGCAAAATGGGTGCCTACTTTTTTTCTTTTGCGGACAACCGTGCCAAGGCGGCCAGTTGCTTCAAATATCGCCGTACGGGTTGCGCCGGGGTTCCCCAGAAAGCCACACCTTTGCCGCGCAAAACTTTGTTGGGGAGCACTCCGCCCTGACCGCCGAGCATGACGCCTTCTTCGATGCGGGCGTGCTCGCCGATGCCTACCTGGCCGCCTAGAACAACATCGTTCTCGATCACAATGCTGCCGGAGAGGCCGGTCTGCGCGGCAATTATGACGTTCTCACCCAAGCGGCAGTTGTGTCCGATGTGAACTAGATTATCGATCTTCGAACCGCGGCCGATCCGGGTTTCATCGAGGGCGCCGCGATCGATGGTTGTATTGGCACCGATTTCCACGTCGTCTTCAATCACCAGGGCGCCGACCTGCGGAAATTTTTCGTAGCGGCCGGTCTTAGTATCGCGCACGTAGCCGAAGCCATCGCTGCCCAAAACCGCTCCGGCGTGAACGATGATGCGATCTCCGAGCACGGTCGAGGGATAGACCGTCACGTGGGGATAGATGTCGCAATCTCGTCCAATTTTCACTCCGCGTCCGATGACGCAGCCGGGCGCAATCCGGGTACCGGGGCCTACTTCTACGTTTTCGGCAACGACTGTCCGTTCTTCGACGAGCACATCGGCTGCGAGGCGAGCGGAGGGATGGACGATCGCGCTCGGGTGGATTCGGGTTTCATTGCCGGTAATCGTGTGTTGCCGAAGCAGATTTGCGGTGCGTGCAAAGGCAAGCTTGGGGTGGCGGCAAATCAGCAATGGCTTCCCCGCGGCAGAGGCAGCGAACTCGCCTGCGATGACTGCGCCCGCATTGGACTGCATGGCGCGCGAAAGATATTTCTCCTCTTCCACGAAAACAACATCGTCCGGGGAAGCGGATGCGATGCTGGCTACACCTGCCACAGACATATCGCCTTCACCCTGTAACCGCGCTCCTACAGCCGCGGCAATCTGTTCCAGTGTGCGTTTCATGGTTCCGAATCCGGCGTCACTTTATTGCAATGACTCTATCGCATCGACTCTATCGCATCGGCCGGACCGTAGGAAACAAGAAAACTTCTGAGGGGAAAACTACCGATTGAAAATGAGCGATAATCGAAAAAAGTAGAATTGGTGAAGATGATTATTGGAAGCGTTATGACCTCTCGATCGAGACGATGGACCGGCCTTCTCACGATTAGCCTGATGTTCGTATCCGCCTGTGCCGGCACGCCCGCGTATTCGCAAAACGAGCAACTAGCCCGGCGGCTGATTCTTAAGGATGGGTCTTATCAATCGGTCACCAAATATGAAGTGAAGGGCGACCGGGTGCGTTATCTGAGCGCGGAGCGGAACGAATGGGAGGAACTCCCGAGCTCGATGGTAGATTGGCCCGCGACGGAAAAATATGAGAAGGAGCGAGCGGCCGCGCCCACTCTGCCGGAAGCCGCGCTCATCGATAAAGAGAGCGCCGAAGACCGTAAGGCGGACGAGTTGCGTCGTCCGGAGGTCGCGCCGGGTCTTCGTTTGCCGGACTCTTCGGGGATGTTTCTGCTCGACAATTTCAAGGGTCAGCCGCAGTTAGTCGAACTGCAGCAGGACGAAGGAGACGTTAATCACAACTCGAAGGGAAATATTCTTCGCGGGGCTCTGATCCCGGTTCCGGGCGGAAAACAAACGATTGAACTTCAGGGCGATCATGCCAATGTCGATTCGCATGTTGCGGTTCCGTCCATTTATATCAATGTGGAAGACGAGGACGAAGCGCCGCCCGCAGGCGAGACCAGCTCCGCCAAACCATCGCAGCCCAGTTTGGATACTCCGCGCCAGCAGCCGCAACAAGCGCAAGGTGCAGTCATTCCGTTCGACCGATTTCGCATTGTTCATGTGAAGGTAAAAAGCGGCAAGCGCACGGTGGGAGATATCAAGCGCACTTCCAATGGCAAGTTCAGCCAGGAGCAGGATTTCGTCAAGACAACCATTGATCGGGTGGGATCAGGATGGCTGAAACTGACGCCGGTCGAAGAACTGGCACCGGGGGAATATGCGGTGCTTGAAACCAGGAGCCCGGACGCGATGAATATTTTTATCTGGTCATTTTCGGTTAATCCCAGCGGGCCGGCAAATACGAACCCGTGGACGCCGAAGTGAGGGAAACTGAGTGAGTGGGCGATTTAAGAGTGAGGAGAAATTACCCGATCACGCTTTTTACTCTTTCACTTCATGAGACCGCGCTGGGCGATTCCTATGTTGTCGCGGGTGGTGTTCTTTACCAAATACATCATCTCGTCGGCTTGGCGAATGACGTCGTGAGCGTCGCGCGCGTCATGAGGAAAAGTTGCGAGACCAATTGACGCGCGAACATTGAGATTGAGACCTTCGTCCTGGCAAAATGAACTGGCCCGCATTGCGTCGCGCAGGCGCTTGGCAACCACCAGGGCCTGATCTTTTCCGGTTTGCGGCAATAAGACTACAAATTCGTCTCCGCCGTAGCGGAAGGCGAAATCAATCAGACGTAATTGAGCCTTCACTAGGTAGCCAATTTCCGCCAGGAGCTTGCTGCCGATTAAGTGTCCGTGTGTGTCATTGACCGACTTGAAGTGGTCTAGATCGATGAACAGGACGCTGAACTCGTAACCGAAGCGCGAGGAGCGGTAAACCTCTGTCTCGAGGGTCTTATAGAGGTGGCGCGCGTTGAAGAGGCCAGTGCAATCGTCGGTGATTGTGAGTTCCTGGATCTTCTCAACCCAGCGGGCATTTTCAATGGCGATCGCCGCGTAATCGCACAATGCCTGCAAGAAGAAAAGTTCCTGCTCGCTGAAATGTGCGCGGTCCAGATTCACCAGTTGGATGACGCCCAGCACTCGCAGCCGCGAGCGTAGAGGGACGGCGATGATCGAGCGCGTTTGAGATTCGGTTACTTCATCGATGCGCTTCGAGAACCGAGCGTCGAGATGGACGTCATTGGAAATGACGGATTGGCCGTATTTCGCGACCCAGCCGGCAATTCCCTCGCCCATTTTTAAACGAACATCTTTCAAGGCTTCTGACTTATCGCCTACAGCAATGGCAAAGTAAAGTTCGTCCTTGGGCTCATCGACCATCAGCAGTGACCAGGTGTCAGGGCGGAAATATTCCGCCATTTTTTCCATGATGGTTTGTAGAATCGAGTCGAGATCGAGCGACGAGGTAAGGGCCTTGGCCACATCGTGAAAGATAGCGAGTTCCTGGCTTTGGCGGTTTAGCTGAGTGCCTGCGGCCTCGGACATGGGGGCTTCCTTCATCTCCGGTGGAGTGCGGGCTTGTTGGCCCACAGCTTCTACCTTGAGCTTGCGATTCGAGTGGTTACTCCAGTAACGAGTAGACGACCCGTTAAATGGACGAGTGACAGTTCGGAAAATTATAGATTCCTATGCTGTGCGGAGCAACGAACCTTCGTAACCAGAACCGGTAACGCCAATGCACCGGGCTTGTAGTTGCGCTCGGCGAATTGGCCCCGCTCGGTTCCGCTGTGGCTAGATATCGTACTCTAATGCAATATGCCGAATACTTTGCGATTTCTGCGCGCCATCTTGATGCTGGCTGGCTTGGTGTGCCCTTTGTTGTCAGCCTGCGTAGCTCACAGTGCTCCGCCCCCAAACAACGAGTCGAAAACCATCTCCGAAGTGGATGGCGGCCTGGGACCATGCACGGCGGATTTCGTTATCACGGATAGCGCAGGATCGCCGGTCTATGCCGCATCCGTCCGAGTGCACCTGGCTTATGGATTTATGGGCCTGCATAAGTTCGATCTGGAAGTGGGAACGAACGCGGAGGGCAAGGCACGTTTTATCGGACTCCCTGAAACTCCCAGGCAGGGCCTATTCTTCCGCGCGTCCGAGGGCAACCGTGAAGGGTCCGCCTTTGACAACCCATCCAAGACCTGCAAGGCGCAGTTCACGATCGTGTTGCGCAATAAGCCGCAGGAAACCCAGGAATAAGTAAGGAGTAGTTCGAGTTGGGCCATTCGAACCGGCAGAGCCGTACGTCAGCGTAGCCTAGATGTTTGAATCTGCGTACTCTGGCGTCACGGTCCGGCTTCGCCTATGATGGGTGCCGTCTGAATGCGGGTGAAATTTGTAATAGACCCGCTGGAGTCCGCCGTGGGAGCGTTTGGAGACAATCTTCGCAGGCAGCGCGAGTTGCGCAATATAACGCTCGAAACCATCTCGACCACCACAAAAATCAGCATTCGCATGCTGCGCGCGATCGAAGACGAACACTTCGATCAACTTCCTGGCGGAGTCTTTAATAAGGGCTTCGTGCGCGCGTACGCCCGGCAGGTTGGCGTGGATGAAGATGAGGCAGTTGCCGATTACCTTTCCGCCCTGCGCGAAAACCAAATTCAATCCCAGGCCATGCTGCCCGATTTTCGACGGAGCAACTCAAAATCCGAGCGCGAGCCTACAGATCGGGACGGGATCTCGGTTAACGATCTCAGCCGCACCGTACAGCTGAATGCATCCGCAACGAAAGGCGATCGCGGTGGAGAGGCTCGCATCGACGAACAGCCGGAAGATCAGGAATTCGGAAATAGGGGCACGAACACTCCGGAAATCGAAGAACGCCGCATCGAAGAACGCAGAATAGAAGAGCGGAGAGTTGAAGATCGGCGTTTTGAAGATCAGCGTGCGGAGGGGCTTCGATCAAGCGGGCGGCGGAGTTCGTCTCGATCCAAGGCACGCCATCACAAATCGCTCCTTGTAGGGGCAAAGCTCCCTGCCTCACTTCTGCTGCTCGGCCTTCTATTCGCATTCTGGCTCTTCGCATACTGGAATCATCACCGTCGCAATCAGGCGGCACAAGCGGGGTCGTCTAACACCATTGCAGCCCCGGCAGGAACAGCCGCGGGGGCAGCCACGGAGGGCTTTGCTTTGTCAGCAAGACCTGCGAATGCTCCGCATGTTGAGGCAGCAGCCACGACGCATCGCCCCGCAACAGCAAACATTTCGGGAATGAACCGGCCTGCCGGGAAGCCGCAGTCATCCACGCCCAAATCGAGTGCGCCTTCCAAGTTCACGGTGGTTATTCGGGCCACCCAAACTTCCTGGATTTCTATCATCGCGGATGGCCAGCCCGTTGCTCGAGAAACTCTGATTGCACCGGCCAATACATCGGTTCGCGCCACTCGGGAAGTTGTGGTGAGAACCGGCAACGCCGCCGGCATCAACTTCCTGGTCAACGGAAAAGAAATTCCTGGCAGCGGCAGCCAAGGGGATGTTCGGACTTACACTTTCGACGCCTCAGGACTTCGCGCGTCCGTCGCAAACGAAGCCGCACCTCCATCCCAATGAAATCCGCATTGTAGGGTTTCGGGCCCTGCATTCTCGATCAAATTCCGTTGCAACCAACCGAATCAGGCGATCGCAGAACGGCTACGCCCCTTCTATTCCGGTACACTAAACACTTCATGAACTATATCTACGGCATCAATGCTGTTACCGAGGCGCTTAAGGCGCGGGGCCGCGCCTTTCAATGGGTTGGCATGGCCAAGGAGCGGCATGACATCCGCCTGCAAAGAATGATTGAAGACTGCCGCCGCCTCGCCGTCCCGGTACGATTCTTAACACGCACTGAACTTGACCACATGGCCGGCAATGCGGCGCACCAGGGAGTGGTAGCGGTTACATCCGCCAAACAATATAGCGATCTCGACGACGTGATTGGGGCGAAGCGAGGGCGATATTCCCTGGTGGTGGTGCTGGATGGCGTGGAAGATCCGCACAATTTGGGGGCGGTAATTCGCACCGCAGACGCAGCGGGGGCCGATGGAGTGGTCATTCCGGAACGCCGCGCGGCGCCGGTGACGGGAACTGTGACGAAGGCTTCGGCAGGCGCCAGCGAATATTTGCCGATCGCGAAAGTCACTAACATCGCGCGCGCCGTGGAAGAATTAAAAGACCGCAACATCTGGACCGTGGGGCTAGATGAGCGGGGACAACAGACTTACGACGCTCTGGATTACAACATGGATTGTGCGCTGGTTCTGGGCGCGGAGGGCAAGGGTCTGCACGATTTGGTGAAAAAGAAGTGTGACTTTCTGGTTTCAATTCCCATGCTCGGGAAAGTGGGTTCGCTGAATGTTTCGGTGGCTGGGGCGGTTGTGATGTACGAAATTGTGCGCCAGAGGCGGGCGCTGGAAAAAAGTAAGAGTGAAAACGCGGCCACGGGAGCGAAATGAAGTTGCGGTACCTGATTGTCTTCTTTGTCTTTCTAACGGGCGTGTTAAGTTCGTTTTCCGTGGACCGCAAAGCGTTCACCTTCACCAACTATGATTTGAAAGTTCGGGTGGACCCCGGGCAGCAGCGGCTGGGAGTTCGTGGCAAGATTACTTTGAGAAACGACTCCGCGAGTGCGCAGAAGATCGCGGTGCTTCAGATTTCCTCCTCGCTGGACTGGCGTTCGATCACATCGGGCGGCAAGCCGCTGCAGTTCCTTACTCAGCCATACAACTCCGATATCGATCACACCGGCACGTTGTCGGAAGCCATCGTCACTTTGCCGGCCGCCGTTCTTCCGAAGGCAGGCATCGACCTGGAAGTCGGCTATGAAGGCGTGGTTGTTCTTGACGCTACGCGGCTGACGCGGATTGGCGCACCAGAAGCGGACGCGAGCAGTTCCGACTGGGACCAGATCACTGAGAACTTCACGGGCGTTCGCGGAGTTGGATACGTGACCTGGTATCCGATTTCGACGGCGGATGCGAGCCTCTCGGAAGGCAATAGCCTGTATGAAGTTCTGGGCGCGTGGAAGCAGCGCGAAACGAACTCGAAGATGCACCTGCAGATACAGGTTGCGCACGACGATGTTTCGGCAGAAGTTTCGAAAGATCAAGAGCAAGCTCCGGAATTGCTAGTCAACGCTACGACCTGCCCCGTAGCTCGGGAGGAAGAGCATCAGTTTTTCGCCGACTGCACGTACCGTTCGCTGGGATCCGTCGTACCCACATTCGTCATTGGCGATTATGAAGTGGATGAACGGGCCTCGGTGGCAGTCCACTTTCTGCATGGCCATGACGCTTCCGCAACCAGTTACGCCGAGGCCGCGGAGAAGGTGCTGCCGTTCGTTAGCGAGTGGTTTGGGCCGCAGAAAAGCAAGGCTCAAACGGCAGACCTGGTGAATGCAAGCGCAGCGCCTTTCGAGAGTGGGCCGCTATTGCTCACGCCGCTGAGCGGCATGGATCTGAAGGTCGCCGGGCTGATCGCGGTCCATCAACTGACTCATGCGGCTTTTCCCTCGCCGCGTCCGTGGATCAACGAAGGCGTCGCGCACTTCGCGCAAGCACTTTATCTGGAAGATCAGAAGGGCCGGCCGATCGCGCTGGAATATATGGCTACTCACCGATTTTCATTCAGCGCCTCCGAAAAACAAACCGCGGCAAAGGAAGAAGATGATGCCCGGCAGTCACTGGTGAACACCACCGACGAGGAACTCTATCGCAGCAAGGCCATGTATGTCTGGTGGATGCTGCGCGATATGGTTGGTGACGCGGCGCTGAAAAAAGCGCTTGCCGCGTACCGCCCGGAACAGGACAAAGAATCTTCTTATATGCCGCGGCTGATTCAGGCGCAGACTCAACGCGATCTGGAATGGTTTTTCGATGACTGGGTTTATCGGGATCGAGGTTTGCCGGACTTCAAAGTGGACTCGGCATTTCCGCGGAAGACGATGAATGACGCTTATCTCGTCACAGTTACAGTAGCGAATCTCGGGCGGGCCGGAGCCGAGGTTCCGGTCACGGTAAGATTTGCCGGCGGCGAAGTTATGAAGCGCGTGGAGGTGCGGGCCAACAGCAAAGGCGTGTTTCGGGTGGAGGTTCCGAACGCACCGGAAGAAATCGTGGTGAATGATGGCAGCGTGCCGGAAAGTGACACGACGAATAATACCTTCAAGATCGAATCGGTAGAACCGGAGAAGTAGCTACGAAGGCTATTGTTCCGTGGGCACTCGATCCTCGGGCTGTTGGTAGGCCGGATAACGCGAGACCATTAATCCGATGTTGAGGCTGCCCAGCAAGGAAAGCAGATGAGGCGGAAAAGCATCCGATTGAAAAACCACGTCCCGGTTCTCAATTGGAAAATCCAGATACATCCGCTCGACTCCAGGGAAGTCTCGGAGACGCCGGAGTTCCTCTTCATTTGCCGTAAGGAATTCCAAGGCATCCTGGATTTGACCATCCAGATCCGAAAACTCACGCCCGCTCACACTGATGTTCATTCCAGAATATCCACTCTTGCGGGTCAGGCTCGTGGTGGGAAAAGGAACGGCTCCCCGATGAAATGCCGTCATTGCATCGAGGGAAGAAACCTTCAGGAATTCGTCCACGTCGAAGCAAGTACCGCTCGCTTTGAGGATGCAAGTCATAGCCGTTAGATTTTTATTTTACCCGTGCAGCTTACTTGTGAAGTTTGCCAGAGCGCTTAGCTTTGCCGCCGCGGAGCCTGAGTCGATCGAATGCATAGCCAGAGGAATTGCTTCCGCAAGATGATTGGCGCGTCCTGCCGCCACGAGCGCTGCAGCGGAGTTGAGCAAGACCACATCCCGGCGCGGAGATTTCTTCCCGCCGAGAATGTCACGAATGATCCTAGCGTTTTCTATTGCATCCCCGCCAGAGATTTCCGCAAGCGTGGCCCGCTTCATGCCAAATTCCTCGGGATCCACTTCATAGCTCCGCACTGATCCGTCCCGGGCTTCGGCAATTCGCGTGGGTCCGGTAATGGTGATTTCATCGAGGCCGTCGAGACCGTGCACCACCAACGCGCGGTGTAAGCCTAACATGCTCAGAGCTGCCGCCAATTTTTCTACGAGATCGAGGGCATAGACGCCCACCACCTGCCCTGAAGCGTGCGCGGGATTGGTGAGCGGCCCCAGGAGATTGAACATGGTCCGCAGGCGCAACTCGCGCCGGACCTTCTGCACTTGTTTCATCGAAGCGTGGAGATCAGGCGCATAGAGAAAACAGATGCCGGTCTCACCGAGGCATTGCGCCGCGCGTTCCGGCGTTATTTGGATGTTTACCCCCAGCATTTCCATCACGTCGGCTGAGCCGCATTTGGAAGAAATGCTGCGGTTGCCGTGCTTGGCCACGCGAACGCCGGCTCCGGCGGTGACGAATGCCGTTGCCGTTGAAATATTGAAAGTTCCACCTGCGTCACCGCCCGTACCGCTGGTATCGACTAGCGCATCGCGGCCGGTGCCAGTCAAGGCGAGTGAATCTGATGCGCCAGAGTCGGGGCCAATTGCGGATGGCGGAAAAGGGGTCGCGGCATCACGGATCGCCTCGGCGAAACCAACGATCTCTTCGACGGTCTCACCCTTCATATGGAGGGCGAGGAGCAAAGCAGAAATCTGTGCGTCGGTACAGGACCCACGCAATACCTCCGCCATTACCGCTCGTGCGTCTGCGCGTTCCAACGATTGGCGCCGACTCGCGATGTGTCGGAGCGCTTTCTGGATATGGGTGTCGTGTGGCATGGACTAGCAGGTCCGCAGGTCGATCACTTTCGAATCAACGCGCGTTTGCCCATGATACCTGAGGGTGCGAATCGCAATCGGCTAGAAGAAGGGGAAACCGGAGAAAGCTAGCTCGCCGCGCCGCTCTTCGTCGCGTTTTCCACACGTAGAAATTCTTATTGTCGGCGAGCGTTTCGACGGGAAGGCCCTCCGAAGTCGCCTCGCGGTGCGCTGCGGATCGTAGATTTGCCAATCCAATTCCGCCCACATCTGCGAGCGGAATCTCCAACGCCGATTCGCCCGGGGCGAGCTTTAATTCCTTTAGGATTTCCTGGATCAGCTCTGATATTTCCCTCGGCGATTCCGACTGAGTTCTTCAACCTGTACTCGACGATATTTCAAGTTAGGAAGGTTGACCTTTGGCATGGCTTAGGCATGGCGCAGTTCCCCTTTACGATATTTTCTGTAGCCAGATCAGCGCAATGAGGAACGCGGTGCCGCTTGCGCTACGCTTCCGAGAGCTCAGTATTTTTCCCGAATGAAGTCTCCAATCGAAGCGTAGGCCTTCGTCAGAGTCTTTTCATCCGGCAAGAACACAATTCGGAAATGTTGCGTCCCGGGCTTCTGGCCGAAGCCGGAACCATGCACTACCATCACATGTTTCTGCCGGATTAAATCCTTGACGAACACTTCATCGTTCTCGGGAATCTCAATGCGCGGGAAAGCATAGAATGCTCCCCGGGGCGCGACGCAACTTACGAGCGGCGTCGCTTCGCACCACTTCTGCGTCAGGTCGCGGCGCGAACGCAGCTTGCGCCGGACCTCGACCAGATGATCCTGCGGACCTTCCAGCGCCGGCTTAATGGCATATTGCTCGGGATGATTGGCGCACAGTCGCGCCCGCAGCAGCCGGTGAATGCCATCCGTGTAAGATTTCACGGCGGCAGCACCCCCGGAGACAATGCCCCAACCAATTCGCCATCCCGGGACGAGATAATTCTTCGACATGCCCCCGAACGTAACGCACGGCACGTCGGGCGCGACTGCGGCGAAGGCGATGTGCGGCGTATCCTCTAATATCAATTTGTCGTAAATTTCATCCGAAAACACAACCAGGTTATTTCGTCGAGCAATCTCGGCAATTCGCTCCAGCATGTCGCGCGAGCACAATGACCCGGTTGGATTATTGGGATTGATCAGGACGATCGCGCGCGTGCGGGGCGTGAGCTTTTGTTCAATATCAGCCAGCTCCGGTTGCCACGCATCATCTTCGTTCAAGTCGTATGCATTCAGGGCGATGCCCAGCTTGCAAAGCACGGCGGAATAGAGAGGGTAATCAGGCTTCGGCGTAAGAATATCCTCGCCCGGGTTCACCAAGGCGGAGATGCACAA